>Ga0302186_10002475_pt1 | contig 14174 bp, 7 predicted proteins | sample II_Bog_E1_2_FD_198782 | JGI IMG/M metagenome (GOLD analysis project Ga0302186, IMG submission 198782) | Peat permafrost microbial communities from Stordalen Mire near Abisko, Sweden - II_Bog_E1_1 | ecosystem: Environmental > Terrestrial > Soil > Wetlands > Peat | place: Sweden: Abisko, Stordalen... | reverse complement strand
CCCAACCCCAACCCCAACCCCTATATTATTTTACGATTATTCTATATGAAATGATATTATCTATTTGCCTAAAATGTCATTACGGTCAACTGTGTAACAAAAAAGATAGTTTTATTATGTTACTATAATATTTCATGATAAGAATTATTTCATAATTATTTGGATCATAGCCACTCTTAGCATTCATCATTTATTTCAGGAAGATCATTCAAAATTGATCTTATCTTAGAATTTTTTTATTTTCTCTTTTCTTAAAGACTCAGCATAAAGTTATCAATTTCTTAACCATGATTCAATGATTGAATTTATTTAGCTTTGAGATAGGAAGGTTAGTCCATAAAACTAACAATTTCACAATCTTTTAATAAATATTTTTGAAATAATCGGCAATTACTGCAAAAAACTATAGCTAAATTGCCAGAACAGGCATATAGGACATTTTGTATTTGCTTGAGGGTGCAGAAACAGCATGATATGTGAAATATTTGGCTTTCTCGTTCTAAATATTTGAGAGGAATTGTTTTCAGGAGATCAGCTAATGATTATTTATGACGTCTTAAACTCTCAATCAATAAAGCAGCTGTTTTGGATGCAGCTTTCTTTTTTTAGAGGGTATTTATCAATTATTCAACAGTCAATACTTCTCTCTCTTTCACAATTTTTATTTAAAAACGCCAATGGCTACTATTCCCAGCTTGATCCAAATAATTAGTGAACTAGATCTCATTTTCCAGATTTACAATATTTTCTCCAGTTTTTTTATTTAATGCCATAAAAATGCATCTATCTTCATTCCTGCAATAATTTCTTTAGATCGATTTTTTAATAAAAATCAGGTAGGATAACTCTTCACTTTATTAAAATTTAAGAGCAAGTTTTTAAAATGTCTGCTTGCGCCGATTTAAAAGAACTTTAAAATTGAGTCCATTTGAACGCATTGATGTCTCAGCTACTGAAGTTAAACATGATTAATCTATTGGCTGAGAGGAGGATTAGTATAGTTCATTAGTATTTTTAAGTTTGCTCATAACTTGAATAAAAAGTATTTATAATATATCCAGTCATTATTCTCTTAGCAGGAGGAAACTACAAAATATCAAAATACTGCAATAATTATTTCTTTTTATCTTTGAATAATGTTGTGCTTATATATTTTTAATAATTTTATTGCTGTTTTTTATCATTCCAATTTATTTATTTAGATTAGGCGTTCTTGTAATATTCATGAATTATATGGGCGATTTATATGATTATAAATTAATCATATGTTGAATAAGCTAAGCTTAATTCAAATTTTGTTCATAATAGACTCCAATTTTTTATTGTTCAGACGGGTAATCTTTCCAAAGAAGCGATTTTTAATTTGATTGCGGCTGCGCCCTAGTAAGGCATCTTCAATTGCTTTCCAGTTCTTACCATGCAGATTCAACAGTTTGATGAGCTCTAGATCTTAATCTAAAGTCCACTCAGCTTTGTTGATGTCAGGCTTAAGGTAGTTGACATAATGGTCACGAATTTGCTTGTGAGTGCGTCCTAAATAAATAAAATAGTACCTTTGAAGAACGTGGCGATGAGTTTCCAATCATCATCGCCATGCCCCTCCACCAAATCTAAAAGTTTTTAGTCCTCAGTCTTACTCCACCCCACCCTAGTCTGATAGCTCAGCCGTCTAAACCTGCTGTAGCACATCTTAGCGTTCCTCCCCTCAATCATCGCTGCAATTTCTTCAAATCTGGCATTTTAATTCCGACAGAGTTTTAAAAGCAGTCGATCTTATTCTTCAGTCCAAGGCTTTTTTGTTTGTTAATATCCTTAGGCGATTAAATCTTCCTTAGTAAGCAAGATTTTTTATTCTGAGAAAGTTGAAGTTTCTGAAATTTAAGTTTGAGAAATCACAAGAGGAGAGTTGTCGGGGAGAGGTTGACTTGACTGGGGCAGGGGATAGCTGGGGAGTATAAAATAAAAGAAGCACTGAGGACTAAAAGCAGTTGGTGGATGGTAAAGCATGAGGATTGAACTTTAAATATATTATAAGTTTCATCAATACTCGGCAGATAAACATTCAAAATAATGTTTCATCAACAAACAATAAAAAAAAAATTCAGCGCTTATCCGTACTTTGGATTTACGGTTAAAGCTTGGAGAAAATGCTTTGCTGGTTGTTATCAGGATTATTTGTTTTAAATTGCTTTTTACCGGATGATTTGAATAGCATAAGGATAAATATTTTATTCTAAAGAAATCCCTATCGACTTTATTTAAATGTTGAAGTATGTAATGAATGAAAAGTCTTCAAAACTATTAAGAATTCTTCACAAAAATGTTTAATCATTAATTTTTATGGGATGGTTTTGATAAAGTAAATTGTGCTAAATCAATAGATAATAAAAGGACATCGCGTAAATTCGTACCTAAATCTTAGAAAAAACTAATTCTTTAATCTTTAATTCAATAGCTTTGATCATTGAGTTGAAATATTAGCGTTGATAATGTGAAAGTTAAAAGATGAAGATCGAAGAAAGGATTTTCCTAATCAAATAATCTCGAGGATAAATCAATGAAAATATCATTTATACACAAATATTACTCTAATTTTACTCTAATATGAACAAATTCTATCTTTATTGATCTGGTTTTACATTTTAATATGTCTTCATAAGATGATTTAATCACTCAACTTTCTTTAAAAAGAACAATCTGATTAATGGATATCATTTTTATTGTATTCTTTTCAAATTTATTGCCATTTTAATCAAGAATTTTCATATGTATTCAACATAGTCAGGCCAAAAAATATGGCCTTCCGAATTTTATTTCGCATTAATAGCTATATTTTACCTTCCAGTCCTATTTTTTCTTGACTAAAGTGGAGTTTTATTAATTTAATTGATGTTTGCCTTTAATCAATCTTCTATCTTTTGATCAAGCATGATTGAAATAGATAATAAAACCTTGCCAATTACTTAATTAAAGTTAACTCGATTGATCAAGCTATAAAAAATCGTGATTCGTGTATTTTAAGAGGCATTAATTGAATGAGAAAATCACAATAATTTTATTAAACAAAAATACCAAAGATAAATCTAAAAATAATTTAGAAATAACCTTCAAATCAAGTTTGATAAATGTCATTAATTGCCATGCCTGACAATTCTGTCATCTTAATAATTATACAAATTGTTTTTATCAAATTATAGTTTCGCTCTTTAAATACATTTAATTATTAACCGTTTTTAATTTCATCAAAATAGCATACATGTTTCACTAATAGAAGGAGTAATTATTTGTTTACGATAATTTTATACCTTTTCTCTCAAGCATTGGAACTTAAAAAATGGAAAAATTAATATCAAGCAACTCTCCCACTATTGATCAAACATATATTTCCACTAAACTAGAGACATACAGGATTTTTCAATCTTCTAAATCCTATGAACATTATTTTTCCCACTATAAAAAAAAGATAATGTAAACAGATGTGTATATTTTTCTTCATTTAGCAGTCTTACTTTGACGATTATTGACACAATAAGGATTATTCTTACCTATAGGCATATCTTAGGATACTCCGACATAGCAAAAATCGAAAAAATTGAAAACTGTATCTGTTATGGTATTTAGTCTAAAATGATAAATTGACTTCAAAACTGGAACTGAATTAATTTAGTAAATTATTAGCTTTGAGATTTATACGCGAACTGTACTTTGAGTGCTAATACTCGTTTATGATTGCTACTGATTCAATGCTAACCGATCGATTAACAAAAATAGCACAATTTCGCAAAAATTCTCTTGATGAAGAACGAGGAAAGTATTTATTTTCAGATTAAAATGAAGTAATTTTTCTTCCTTTGGATGAAAAAGGTATTAGTTCTAATAAAAATACAAAATAATTATAAATTATTGGTTTTAGTATTCACAAAATAACTCTTGAGATTATCTATATGGCAAAAAGAGTGACAGCCCTGATGCCTTATCACGAGTATTATTGTGAAAATATTGACAACAAAATAGTACCTCTTTTTCATAGTTCCTTAACAAAATATTATTAAAAACTTACAGATAGCAAGGTTAAATTTCCATCAAAATTTCATTATTTTAAATAGACAGATGAAGAAAAGTATATTATAAATCACTCAGAATCAAAAAGAAATATTCTAGTTCCCAAAGAAAAGAAAGTATTCGGGTTTTTTATAGGAAAATATTCAATTAAATAGAAAAACATACAAAGAATTTTATTGGTTCCAAAAATTATTAAAACGGGTCTTTATGCTAATATTTTTCCTGCTAAGGATAGCCTAAAAATGTTCATGCTATGGTTAATTTTTGCCATAAAATAGGCAATTAGTCAAATGACAGATATTTTTGGGTAAACTTAAGGGAATTTATTGATTAAAGATTATTATAGCTTAGGCCTCTATTTTAACGAAAGGAGGATCTAACCGAAGATTCTTTATATAAAATTTTAGTAGTGACGTTCTTTATAAGCTTCTTCTGTTATAAACTTGCAAACCCAGAGATTATGCAGTAAATTTAGCGTAATTTAATAGAGTCCATTTTCAAAATGTTTAAAAGTCTATTATTACACTATTTTCTTATACAAAACAATTAATAAGAGAGGAAAACCTCTTTTCTGAGAGCACTATTATACTATTTTAAACTGTTGGAGCTCATCAAGCAAATATGTATCGAATTAGATAGTCAACTTAAGTAAAGTAGTAAGATTTAAACATATCCAATTATTTCAATCTACATTGATATCATTCTCCAAGTAAAACTTAAAACTCAAATGAAATAAAATATCAATATGCCTAGTGATTGGGTCTATTAAACCCTGATAAAGCGAATAATTGATGAGCATGACCCTAATTTTAATAAGCTTTGCTTTATCTTTCATTTTTATAAAAAGAATCAATAAAATTGGTTAAATTCAAGTTCAAAAGCTATAAAATAAAGAATCAAAGAAGAGTTAGGATTTATTATAAAGGGAAATTAAAAATATCTGGACTCTGCATAATTAATTTCCTTTATATCTTGCGTGGATTATATCACAATCAAAAATGAGTAAGTTACTCAAGAGGAAGTTTATAAGTCTTTTCTAAAACCTTTATCAATAAATAGCAAGATAGCTAATCAATCATCTTATCGCCTCAATCACAGAAAAATGGAAAAAAAAGTAAAAGCCTCTCAGTTGAAGCTTTTTTCAGTTGATGATAAAAAGTCTACTAGTCTGACCAAAATATAAAGGAGAAAAACAACCATTGATAGCTAATTATCTTTTGTACGTTCTCTAAACGTCGATATCGAGCAACCAAGCCAAATTTTAATTTAAAGTTTATCAGTATATAATTTATGATTTTAGAAAAAAACGAGTAAGCCAAAATGGTCTTCTTTAGTGAACATAAGATCTGATTTTTCACTTCAAAAAGGGATTATCCAAAGAAAGGATTTATAAAAGAAGAACCTTTCGATTAACCAATAGATTGATAGTCTAAAAAATGATCAACTACTCTTTAAAAAGGAACAAAAAATGTCAAGAGGAGGAGATAAACTACAAGAGAAACAACATTACAACTTTGAAGAAGAGATTAACAAATAATTTATAAACTAAGAGGATGGCATAAAAAAAATATCAAGAAAAAATATGGTTGAAAAGATTACTCCTAAAATTAATAGTTTGAAAGACAGAATAAATCTGACTGAGGTCGTTAATAAAGATAAAATTGAACCAAAAGCCTTACTTCAAGATAGAATGATAACTGAAACTTTACCAAATAAAAATAAATAGCATCAAATCTGTAAAATTAATAAATAATTAAAAGTTATTGATAAAACATGCTTTAATTTACCGCCTAAAATTAAAAAGGAACTACTAAGAGCAAAAGTTCTTATCTTAAAGACCAATCATATTGAAATAGGCATGATAACTAATCTTCAGTCCTAAATGACAACCAAGGAAAGAAAAATTACATGTGGCTATAAGCTAATGCTAAAATTATATATCACTGCCATTGTTGAGATTAAACAAATAAGGGCTGATTTGTCTTTTCCTTGCTGGTTGGTATGTAATTCTCAAAATAATTACACAAAAGAGACACTTTTATCGAAAGATCAAATTATTGTGAGTTACATTTTAGAGATAAATGAGCATCGTCTTAATAGCATGACAGAATGCAACTATGCAGATTTTCCATAACTTCGGATAACTTTTAACGTCAAGTAAAAAGCAGAGATATTGACTGAATCACTTCCCATATTAGTTAATAAATTTGCTTTATAAAAATATTTAAACTAAGTGTAGCTTTCTAAGAGATTTCAACTCGATATAATGGATTCCTTTGCTGTTTATTAAAAAATTGCACTAACAATCGCATAAATGAAGACCTATTTTCCCAGTATGTCCCTGATAAATCTTGAACCATAGTAGAAACTGTAAATTTTTAAGGATAAAAGTTATTATATCAAAGATAGTATCAGTCTGGTCAAATTATAATTTATTTAAAAGAACCAAAATTTATTATTATTATTTTTTGAAAATGAAAATGAATAGATTAATAGTCTAACTAAAAATGAAAAAGGAAATTTGAGAATGACAATATTGCCCCTAAATTAAAATTAATGGGTTCGTTAGGAACTTTATATCTTAACAACTACCCTCCGCTCAATTCTATCGACTTTTTGATTGTGACTTATGATATTTATTTTTTCTTATTAATTAGATTCGTTTTATTTATTTTATTCATCTTGAAAGCCTTGTAAATGTGATTGCTTTTATGGAAGAAATAATGACAAATCAATATAAAGATCATTGAATATTGGAAACTGCTGAGGCAACGGCTTAGTTTTCCTTAGGCATTATTTAATTTGTATTGGAGGATTGATCATTTTGTTATACGTGTTTATCGCCGCTAAAGTTACTCTCAACTTCTTCCAGTATTGCTTTGTAATAACCTCCCAATTTTTCACAGCCATATTTAAGCAAAGTCAAAAACAACTCATAGTCATATTCCTTTAGTTTACGAACTAACTATTAGTCCTGATAATTCAAATGAGCAACTGCTTTAATAATGAGAGCATAATGTCTATTGTCAAGTCGGTGCATGAAAAGATACAATCTTTCCATCAGTTTTCCCACAAAAACATAGTCGATGGTGCATTTTAGACGACTATAGTAAAAGAAGATTCTGGCTAATTGAGAAGTATCTGTAGCTCCCAAGTTAATAGAAAGGCATTGCAGCAGTCTGTCTATTATCTTTTCACAATGTATCAGTCGCTCTCGACCAAGTATTTCTAACATACTGATGCAGTTGGAGACTTTCTTATCTGATAAATTGTCAGCTGCTTCCAAAAAATGCATAAGGCTGTCTTTGTGACGATAGAAGTACTCATATGGGAAGGAATGATGTTGGCTAAGATAAATGAAACCCGCTAAGAAATATTTTAAGTTCATATCCTTCTTCTCTTTTTGCAAGTCTCTTTTTACAAATTACAAAAATTTTAGGTTAGTTACCCTCAGGTTTTTGGCTATCATATAGATTGTTGATTTATAACTGAGAGGGAGTTGATCCACTTGTGCTACATAGTGATCAAGAAATAGGCTAGTAGCTTGGATAAGTTACCAAGCATCATCTTGACTGTTGATATAATATTGATCTCTGAGATTAGAGTGTAGCACAAAATCCAGATTAATCATAATTTGACGGATTTCAAGGGGCGTCAGAGATGAACTGTTCTACAGGAAGCAATATAATTGATGCACATAACTATTTGCATACCAGGATTCACTTATATTTGAAGGAATTAACTCTAATGCAATTTTTTTACGATACTCCTTCACCAATGAATAACGTTATTGAACTAAGAGATCTGATTTGGTTGAAGTCTTTAGCATCTAGCTTTCACTCTAGAGCTTCTCTAAAAAAAGCCTAAGACGTCCATTAGCATACTCGCTGGTCTCCCAGTAGCCATATTTAAAGAAATTCATAAGTTGTAGGGCAATTTTTAACGGATGATCTCCATAATTAAATAGATTAGGATTCATATTGTCGAAATTTTAGCGTTCACTGAAACTATTTCGTTACTTGATTAATTATACTAATGAGGTGATGGCAAGTTTGTTATGAATCGACTGAATATCTAATGACTATTAACCTTTTTTTGATTTATAGTTAGAGTATTGATAGCAGTAAGAGGTAAGTCTAACAATTAGAATAGGAGTAACTTTGTTTAAATGGTTAAATAATCGAATCATAATTATATTTATAAAATCTGCTTAGTATGCACTATTACATTAAGATTTTAATATATATGAGAATTGGAGAATTAAAAATCATCCAGAACGTTTGATCGGAGTCTTGGGTCGATTTCTGAAAATTCCCATCTTCTCCTCAGGACGCAGGACTTGAAAGGAGCAGGTTAGGTTTTACTCAATGCGCATCATTGCTCCACTGTTATTAAATTCTCCACAGTAATTGGGGGCTGAGAATACTGTCACCAGCTGCTTCTTTGCGAAAAATTCATAGCCATCCTAGACCACTTGATGTGCACGACAGATCAGATCTAACTAGTTTTTGCGAAGAAACGAAAAGATAATTTAGGGACCAAAAACATAGCTTACTCCTCGTTAAGACTCACCCCACATCTTTACTGAAGCTTCTGGATCAGACCACAATAGATCACACAGCAATCCAGTATCAGGAATATCTGTTGGTCGTACAATTCCGTTGATTTGGTCTATTGAGATCAGTTCTGGAGAGAGACCCCCATGCATACATAATATCTTGTGCTAAATAATGGCCGCGACTGGCATGCAATTGAAGCAGTCAACGAAAGCCTTCCATAATTTGATATTAAAACGTGAGCGGCCTGAGTAAGAAAGAAATACATTCCTCATAGAAGCCATATATTTTGGTAATAGATGCCGATTAGTGATTTCCTCGTAGAATATTCATGCTGGCAGGATATTTGATTTTGAAGGCGAAAAGGAGACAGATAGTCTCTATCCCTTGCCTTCCACGGTCAACGTAATCTCCCAGAAATAAATATTTGGATTCAGGAGGCAGTCCACCATACTCGAACATCCTAAGCATATCATAATACTGTCCATGAATATCTCCACAGACCTTTACAGGGGCGGTGATCTCCAAAAGCATAGGTTCCTCCAGGAAAATATCCTTGACGATCCGAATGATTGCAAGTATATGTTTCTCTTGTAGTTCCACTTGTTTTCCAGGCTTAGCAGTGCGTACTTATAGTAACTGTTTAATAATTTCATCGATATTGACTTCTATCTATTGATGAAGTATGACGGGTTATTAAATGATGGACATCGACAATACTCAAAATATTATATACAACGTCTTATTTTAGGACTACTTATCATCAACTAGAAACTATCAAAACCAATTTATCAAGGAGACCCATTTATAGGTGGAGCCTCTTGCGAGTCATTTTAGTCAAGATCAGAACCATCTTGAGTATAGTTGGCGTTATCCATATCATCCTCCTATTAATTCTGCTCATCTCCCTCGATATCTTTATCTGTGTCTTCCATGTCTGGCGACACATTCTCTTGGGCTTAAATATTGCCTTCCTTCTCTTTGATAGCATCTTATGTTCGGATTTCCCACAACTGAATATAATCATGACTGCTCTCCATAATTTTATAGCAAACAAGTCTGTTGTCTTGAAATTAAATATATAACCGATGATTGTCTTTATCTTCTTTATTCCATTGAGCCCATACCTGTCTTGGATCTTATTACTTTGCTTTAACGATCGAAACGATGTCCTTAGAATTACTTTCAATTAACATGCTCTACTCCTCCACTTTCATTGTGAGCTGTGGAACTATTGAGGGACTTTACTCTTCAATTATTCTAGTCGAGTAGAGAGTATTGGAGAAGGGATCATAATATTTATGGTCTTATCCTATCACGACCAAACCATTGAAGTATTGCTGAGGTCCTTAGTCGATTTATCCTATTTTAATGAACTTTGTGTTCAGTATCCACGCGCTATCCTCAAACTCCACATAAATCATCCTTCCGCCGCTTAGGACAATATCAATGACATGAGCTCCTGCTGGCATTTATAAACATTTTCTTTCAATGTTTTCAGGGTCATCCAATAATCTAAAACAAACCTCTTCCTTTGATTATCCATGTAACAAGCTACTCAAGACTACAGCATGTCTTTTTGGTTGAATATAGGAGAATAAGTTAAAGAACTCCTCATTTTCATCCTCCAATTAAACTAATACTTTTATATCTTTCTAGATAATACTGCTATTCTTTGGGACGAAGGACATTCTCACCACAAATCTATCAGTGAGTGTATAAGAGTGTTCAATGTTACGCTTGAAACCAATTATAGAATTGAAAGTAAGCTTTTAAAGTTAGGAAGATTCTACCAGTCGCATGTAGTTCTCAGATTCGGGAATAAACACATTTAGACTCTTACCTCGCGCTATTACCACTTCGAATTTCTTTTGAAACTCTACTACTTTCTCCTAAGAGTCTAATTAATAGACTGCTTAGAGTTCTCCTGTATTGGAGTTGAGGAATCCCATTATGTCATCCTACGACCGAAAAAGAATTCGGGAGTCCTGCATGAAGTACAGACTCCATATCTTTCCGATGAAGTAATCATTTCCAACTGCTTATTTTTTGAGTGGAATCAGAGCAAGTACAGCTGTGAAACAGGCCAGGCAAATCACAAGTGATAGCAGCTTCATATAAATGTATATTATATATTTATTTTAATGGTCCATGCTGCTATGTTTTGATAGCCAAATATAATGAATAATTCAATGATTAATCGTTAATAACAAAGCAGTCGATCAGTCTTTCCGGAGTGAGTTTCGTTTGGATGGTCATAAAATGAAGTAGCATGATAAATTGGCCGACGGCTCGATAAAATGACCTCTTATAATAAGATATTGATTTCAATATATAATTTTAGATGTCTGAAAAAAGAACCTGGACCTAGGAGTAAGATAGATTACTTAAGTTTGTCTTTGAAACTAGCCGTCTCACCAAATGGAGTCATATAGCCAGAAAATTACAAGAAGACCATGGGGTCAGAGGCCGCAACGGCAAACATTGTAAAGAGCGGTAGTTTTTTTTTCATAAAGATATGTTACATGCATCGACACCAATCATCCAAAAGAGGAGTGGAGTTACTCCGATTAGCAACGCATGTTTGAACTTCACAATTAACTTGGTAACAAGTGGGCTGTGATCGGGACTCGACTGGGTGGAAGGTATATATATCGTTACAAAGATCAGACAACTGCGTTAAAAACCACTTCTATTCACGACTACGCAAGGCTCTCCGCAGTATTAACAAGGTGGTTATGAATGAGCATCGCCGTGACCTAAAATAGTTCAAACCGAATGTGCTCTATAGAATTGTCGAAGTCGCTGAGGAAAAGTTTAAGCTCTTGCCTTGCTTCGAAGCATAGTTCATCAGTGCTTCTAACCGTAAATAATAAGTGAATTAGAGTTAAAAAACGATCTTCTTGACTTTTCCTATGATGATGAAATAGCATAGCAGCCCGAAGAGGGAGTCAATGAAGAGGAAGCCAAGGTATTCATTGAGAAGATTTTGGAGTTCGGAATTAGCTATAAGAAACGGGTCAAGCGAGAGAGAAGAGGCTCAGGGCAGGAAACAAATTTGCTCACACCCTATCGTTATCAGCCTGCTAAAAGTTGTGGATAGGAAAATGATGAGAGTGAACGAAGCTCTATTATCCCATCCTCTGAAACAAGCAACTTATAGGATATTAGCGATGATGAAGTTCAAAGAATTCATAAGGAGAAAAAATCAAGGAAAGGTTCAATTGAAAGTGCAAATACCGTTCTTTTTGTACCACGAGTAAGAACACGAGCAACTTCACAAAACAACTTTCGACCAGAGGTAATTTGTGAGGAAAAGAATTAAAAAATGGAGGAAGAGAAAGCTGTTACTGACCCACAATCGGCAAAAATGTAGTTGGAGCATGAAGAGGGTTTAGGTGTTGAGGGTATTCTGACCGGACTACGCATCTTAGAGTAGTCACATAACTTGCCTCACCCTTTACTTCTTAAAAAATAAACGTCACATTACTCTAGATTTTAGGAAGCTTCTGATGAACAATATCGCCACTTCTGTAAGGATTCAATTATATAGTTGAGGACAGTCAGATTGAAATCGGAATTCTTCCTGAAGTGTCTTTTGGTAATAGGGTGGACTCTCAAATCGAGGAAAACATGTTTAGATGATCGTTTATACTTGATACTTGACTATATATTATACATACCAAGATATCATCATATCCAAATGCTGCAAAAATTATTTTTTGACCTTTCGGTATACAATGACAGATTTATGATCTCTTTAACTAACCAAAGATCTAATATAGAATATAGAATATTGAATTTATCACTCTACTTTGACCACAAGATCGCCACTGTTGCTATCATGCCTAAGTTCTTGCATACTGCATTTTTCCATCCATTTGCGCATCTTTCGTAACATCTTGTCTCTATCTTAACTTTTTAGGTTTCGGTAGTTTCCAAAATTTCTAAAAGTCATTTCCATTGGTTTGTCCTCTAGCTCATCACATGAGACTTCGATGTTGTCTTGTGTAATCACAAGTTAATTCTCAAAATCAAGACGATAAAGGTTGATTGGGCATAGGAAATACACTTCACCATACTTGTTCCAAACCCGAACATCTTTGACTTTCTTAAGTTCGGAAACAGTGAGTGTTTTCAGTTTATCAAGAGAAGGAGAAATGGAATAAGAACCCATGCGTGGTAGTTATTCAATAGTGGGAGTAGATTTACTGATTCTGTCTTCAGCATAGGCTTTATATTTTTGACTGAGTATCTTTACATTTTCGTTCCCGAAGAGGGGATCTGCTTTTTTATATCGAGGAGCCGCTTTCACTCTGTAAGTGTCCTCACTAATAGATTCTTCAGGTGGAAGATAGGTTGGTGGGGCTTCATAATAGTAATCATCATTATAATCTGGGAATAGGGATTTTTTCGTATCTCGTTCTCGATTACGATCTATGTTTTAGGTTTTAGCTGATGCCATCATTTCATCAAAAGGAGACGATCCAAATAATTTAGAATAGTTGTCATTAGTGGAAGTGTTTTTTAGATTAGATTGAGCGAGGTTAGTCACTAGCTTACTGAGCATTTACATCATAGACCCCATTCCATTTTCCTGAGAGCCTTTTCCTTGTTGCTGGGAACTTTATAGAGCTGCTTGAAGAAGTAATTGAGGTAGAATTGCTTGGGTGTTAAGATCCATTGGACTGACTAAAGGTGTAGGCTGCTGGAATAGAGGAGTAGCAAGCCCAGAAAAAGTAGGCATTGCGGAATTTACTGGTTGACTGAATACAGAGCCTTGCTGTTGTTGTGGCTGATTTACAGTCTGGGCCGAGAATAAGGAGTTAGGTTGTTGCTGCTGCCCTCCAAACAGAGAGGGAGCTCCTGCTTGTCCGAAGAGAGAAGGATTTTGGGCAGGTTGCTGAAGATTTCCAAATAGAGAGGTATTTTGTCCTAAGGTTGGAGCGGGGTTGACTCCAAAAAGGGAACTTGGCTGTTGTTGTTGCTGCTGCTGCTGTCCGAAGAGGGAAGTGGGTTGCTGCTGCTGTCCGAAGAGGGAAGTGGGTTGCTGCTGCTGTCCAAAAAGAGATGTCTGTTGAGTTGCAGTCTGTGGCAAGAATGTTCCTTGTTGTTGTTGTGGTTGAAAAAGACTGGTATTTTGTGTTCCAAAGGGGGTTGGACTTGTCTGTCCAAACAAATTTTGAGGTTGCTGTTGTTGTTGTTGTTGTTGCTGTCCAAACATACTAACTGCAGGAGCAGTTTGCCCAAATAGGCTATTTGGCTGTTGCTGCTGATTGTTTTGTCCAAAAGCATTGGCTCCGAAAGAAGTTGTAGGGTTTAGTGCAGGTGTTGAGGCTCCAAACAAACTTGTGGGTTTTGCTTGATTCCCAAAAAGACTTGATCCCTGTTGAGTCTGGCCTCCCATTAAATTAGTATTTGTTGCTAATCCTCCAAAAGCGGGAAGGGAAGTTTGTTGTTGTTGGCCTCCAAAGAGATTGTTTGCACCTGGTTTGAAGGCAGAAGTAGCGCTGGTGTTAAAGCCTCCAGTAGAAGGAGTCTGATTAAGAGGAGGTT
>Ga0302186_10002473_pt1 | contig 14179 bp, 17 predicted proteins | sample II_Bog_E1_2_FD_198782 | JGI IMG/M metagenome (GOLD analysis project Ga0302186, IMG submission 198782) | Peat permafrost microbial communities from Stordalen Mire near Abisko, Sweden - II_Bog_E1_1 | ecosystem: Environmental > Terrestrial > Soil > Wetlands > Peat | place: Sweden: Abisko... | reverse complement strand
TTGAGTTTTATCAAAAAAAAATAATTAAAAATTTTTTTTATTATATATAAATTTTGACAAAAACAACTAAACTTCCATTTGGAAAGTGGTTAGTTGTATAAACTAAAAATAAAAATTACAAAAATTTTAGATAATATAATCTCCAATTTATATTTATTATTATTATCTTAAAAGGTTTCCTCTGTCTCTTCAGCCTCCAAAACATTTCCTGATTCTCTTTGGTCATAATTATAGAATTCCTTTGCATCTATCAACATGCTAATGATAATATCTCCAACTCCACAATTTAGCAGATCTTGTAAAGTTATTGCATAGGGTTGTGCAGGTTTGGCCATATCGAAAATTTCATCCTTAACATCCTCGACATTAAACCCACTTTTATCTTTTGATTCAAGCTTTAGAACTATAGGTCTAAAGAACATATTGATGATAAAAGTGTCAATGGCACCTTTACCATAAACATCAAGGACCCTCCAGAAATATTGCATGGATTGTGGTGTTTTTTTATTTTCAATCGCCAACACGAAATCCAAAAAAATTTTATAATCCATCTCACCTTCAAACGTTTGATATTCTTCAAAGACTCGATCAATGAAAATGTTGGTGAACCCCCAGCTATATTTGGATAATTCAGCCTTTTTTAGCAATCCGTTGTGATCAGTATCCAACTTAAGATATTTTTCATATACTCTCAACGCGGATTGTTCCGAAAACCTGAGATTTTCATAAAGAAATTAACCAAAAGTAGTAAAAAAATACCAATTTTGGACACTTTCTTCATTTGGCACTTTCTCCTGCCTTAGCTCATATAATTCAGCTAAAATTGGAGATGTTAACATGTCTTTTATGTAAATTCTTCCTGTTCTTTTAGGATCCAAAAAAAAAAAGAACTTCCGAACTGCTGTGATAACATAAAAAGGAAAAAAATTCTCTTGCAAATTTTTAAGTTGAGCGAAAGTGGGGATCAATTCAAAAATATAATTCTCAAGATCCTTTTCTCTAAGATATCCATTACTTAATTCAAAATGAAGTGTCAAATTTTAATAAAAAAACATAATTATTTTCTATACCCTATTGAATCATAAAGACTTATTTGTATTCTGGTTTGAAACAAGTTCACCTTTCGCACAATGCAATGGAAAAATGATAGTATATCAATGCGACCGAATTCATCTCTGTCAAATTTGAGAAAAGTAGAAGCACTGAAAAAATGTCGACATTTTGGAGGAAGCATATTTGCGATATTTAAAAATGCGCTATAATTTATCCGTTCTTTGCCATCTTCAGGAGGAGACACATTTTCTTTAAGCAAAAGCCATAATTTTTCCAAATCTTTTTTTAAATAAATAAATGGTTTTTTTATATTTTATACCTTCTTTATCTAGAATTTCTGAGGTCTTGTGATGTAAAAAACGAGTTCTGGCTTCCTGACGAACTTTGAAATTGAGCTGATTTTCGTTTGAAAGTGCCTTTTGGAAAAATTTTGGTATTTTTTTCAAACTGGGGTCATCTTTGGCTTGCTTTTCTTTATCCTCTTCGATATATTTTAGGAATAGGATATCAGTTTCATCATCAATTTCTTGAGGGGCACGTTGAGGTTTAGCGCTTACAAATTTCTGTAAACTTTCAACCCAATCGATTTTGCCGGTTTTTGGGTTCATGGCCATGTCTTTTTAAAAACAAAAATTTAAATTCAAATAAGTTTGATTTTGTTAAATTATAAGTTTTGATAAAAATTGTGCTTTTTCGGATGTATTTTTTGGTTTTTTTAAAAAAGAAATCACATTTGGAAAATAAATTAAAAAAATGGATATCACAAAATTTTTGGCTGCTGCAAAGACTAAAATAAAAAATAAAGATTTCAAAGGGGCACTTTCCGAATTGGAACCGATATTGATTTTTTCAGGTTGTCAAGCCTTCAAACTTAAATAATAAATGAACTATTTTCTTAGGAAATAATTTTGAACCTTATGTTTTGGCAGGATTTTGCCATAGAGAATTGAACAATTATCAGAAACTGGAGGAATATTTGGCAATTGCAGATGAAAAGAAGCCTGATGACCCTTTGATTTTAACTGGGTTGTATCAAGCCTACAGCCAAACCAACAAATTTAAGAATTGCGAAGTATTGCCAAGATTATGTGCTATTTTGGAGAAGTAAAATTTCATTCATGATTTAATTTCTGATTCAATAAAAAATTCAGACAACTTGATAAACAAGATAAAGTTCAAAAATATTTCGAATATAAGTTAAATTTGTTGGGTTTGTTTTGTGAATATGCAGACAAAAATAAAGTGAATTTTTTAGAATATGGAGCCAATTAAAATTAATTTTTGAAGGCTGAAAAACTTTACTTTGAACTTTGCGAGGATCCAAAAGTTTCAGTGGAAGTTTTATTTCAAGCCTCAACCATAGTTTTTGATTATTACATGGATTCAGAGAAAAGAATCGAATTTATAGTTTTTATTTTACTTTAAAATTGTTAATTATTCCGAAATTTAAAGATTTTGGATAAATTTTGCAAAATATTCATGAAAAACCAGGAAATCTTGAAAGTGGATAAAATATTAGAAAAAATTTTACTTTTTTATGAAAAAAGCTTGCATTCAAAACCCAACGATTTCAAAAAAACCATGGACTTCATATATTTAGGGTTTCCTTCGTCGTTTATGAGTTTAAATTTTTCTCTGAAACACATCGGACTCTTTTTGAACGATTTCCCCAATGATTTTTTTCTTAATTTGATCCAAGATTGCTTATCTTGCTTGTTTTTAAATGAAACATCATCTCAAAACACCGAAAAGAACTTTATACTTTTAAAAAATGCCAATCCAGCTTTGTTGGCGGAAATTGATTTTTATGCAAGGTGCTTTTTGACGTTTAGCAAATTATTTTTAGCGAAATACCTCAAATTTCCATCTGCAAAAATGAAAGACTTATTCTCTGCATTTGAGGTGAATTATTTGCAAAAATTCTTAGATACCATCGTGATGTTCGATGATTCATATGTTTTATCGATTCCATTGAAAGTAATTTTTTTCTATTATTTTAGAGACATTTTTTTATTATTTATAGATTTTCTCGAAAATTCAGAACAAAAAATTGGAAGAGTCTGATAATTTAATAAAAATTTTCAAAGAAAAAATTGAAGAGCTTTCTAATTTAACCTCCACCTTGTCTCTTATTTTTATTTTTAATAATTTTCATAAATGGAATTTATATAGGAGGTTAGAAGAAATCAACGGGGAGTTTTTAATTCAAACTACGACAGATAACAATCTTTTAATAGAAAACAAAGATAAACTTAAATTGAGATTGAGGAATAAAGAGAAAAGCATTGACACTTTGAAGGTCAATTTATAACTAAAAAACAAGTGAAATCAACTATAATTAGATATTTTATGAGCTTCAAATGAAGATCACAAGATCAATTTATATATTTGATGAGGAATTTGATTTGATTGAGTTCATTGGACTAATTCTCAATGAAGAAAAGGATAATTTCGAGTTTTACGGAGAAAAACTATGGTTTGAGCTTTCTTATAACAAAATACCAATGTATTTTTCCTAATTTTGCTATAATTTGAATTTATTTTCTTTTAGAGGAGAATATATTTTGACTTTGATTAAACAATTTGAAAATTCATTGGATTTAATGATCAAGAACCCAGAAACTGATGTGAAAGTTCTTTCAAAATTTAAAAAAAGATTAGGGACTCTCTATTGGATAAATAATTGCTGCGATGGAAATAATCAAAAGATTGATGTTGGGAAAATGTGGATGGAAGTTTATAATTTGACTCCTCAGGATTATCAAATAAATTTTTGTCTCGGATTTTATTATTGGCAGGCAATTCTGATAATTTTTCTTATTTAAGAATTTGTTTAAAAACTAATAGACGGGTGAACAAAACGAAGCTTTGAAATTCTTGAAAAATGCTTTCATACTTAATCATTATGATATGAATTTAAACAAAATACTTTTCTTTGCTTTATCTAAAAGTTCAATTCATTATTTTCAAAACAAATTTTATGTTTCATTTAAATAGCAATGAGGTCAGAAGCCATTAATTTCGCTTTCCGAATTTATCCGAATTTCAAAGATTGTTTCTTTTTGAACTATTCACTTGGACTATATTTCATGGTTCGTTTTCTTCAAAATTCCAATTTATAAAATAAATGAAAAAATTAGAAAGAGAAAAAATTTGAAAAAGCAGAAAATTTAATTGTAAAATCTATAGAAATCTTCCAAAATTTGAAAATGAACGAGTCGCTGCTTTTTTCCAAGGAGATGAATTTCACTTTGAAAGAAAAGAGCTCAACTATTCCCTTTTTAATTAACCAAAACAAAATCTTTTATTTGGAAGATTATCCTGTATTTCCTGATGACATTTATGAAAAAGAAGCCCCAATTTTGTCGAAATGTTTTTTCCAGAAACAAAATATCCTATTAAACGAATTCAAATTGTGGTTTCAACTTGCCCAAATGTATTTTATTTTTTTATTTTTCAATAAAATTTTGTTATAAAAAAAAATTAATAGAAATAAAAATGTTGGGAAAATAGCTGCTTTTGAAAAATGTTTAATTGAATGTTTCACCTTGATCAAGGATGAGACTTTTCAAATGACTAATTCTAATTCGCCCTTTAAAAAGTATTTCTCTAAAGACTTGCCTCTAAAAACTGAAAATGCAAAAAAAATGAATGATCTTTCAGGAATTTTCATTAAAATCTTCATTTCTAGCAAAAAATTGATGATAGAGGATTTTTTGAAATTTGATTTTAAAAAGTATTATCTTGAGGCCTTGTTGACTAATCTAGATTTTTCAACCACTTCTTATTACAAGAGAGACTTCAATGCTGCTTTTTTTCATTTGGATTGCTGTTTCACCTTTCTGACAATAATTCTTGAAGAAAATTTGGAGATAAATAAGGAAAAGCTTCATGATTGCATTATTGATTTATTTGCAAATTTGATGGAAATTTGTTCAGCTTATGCTATTTATGTCAATAAAACTCAAGGGGCAAGTCAAGCTCTTTTTTATTTTAAACATTTAGCTCTGTTATGGGAGGAATTTAAGTTGTGGAAGGTTGTTATTGAAAATAAGCTTGCAGAAAACAATTTATATTTTTTAAAATCTTGCGTGGAATTTTTTATTTCTTATGCAATTATTTCTATGGACGCAAAGCCAGCTCATGAATCAATTGAATTATGCATGAAAGTTTTAGAAAATTTATCTGGAATTAAAGGAGAGACTTTTTTGGGTGAATTGGATGATGAAAACATGAAACTTGAAGACAATTCTTTTAGGAAAAATATTATGGAGATCAAAAATGATTATTTAGAAAAGTCAATCAACAACTTTCTACAAAGTTTAGCTTTTTCTTATGTTTTGGGAAACATTTTTGCCAAAAATGAAAAGTAAATTTGCAATGAAATTTTTTGTTTTAATTTTAATTATTGTGAAGGCTCAAAAATAGGTCGAAAAGATTGGCCAAACTTGGCATTCTAATATTTAACTCAGAGACCAAATTTTGGAATTTGCTGGGTTCACTTTTAAATTTATTAAAAAAAATGATTAATATTTTAAAAACCTAGCTTTGATTGAAGAAGATCCTCAATTAAAAATCAATATAGCTTTGAAGACTTTGCGAATTGACAAAAGAGTAAAAAAATGAAGAAGTTATTTAATTTTATTATAATTTATATTTTCTAGAGTACATTTTCAATCAATACTTTAGGCATCTTGTTTTTGACGAATGAGAAATATGAAAACGCCATGAATTTCTTTTTGAAGGTTTTGGAGATAAATCCCAAAAATACCTTTGCATTTCTTTCTTTAGTTTGCATTTGTTTAATTGTTTTTATTGAAAACTCGCTTGAATTTAATTGCATTTCCACCACCAAAAACAATTTCGAAAAAATAAATGATCTCCAATATATGAAAGACTTTTTTTTATCAAAGGCAAAATCTTACACAACATTTTCCATATTGTCGAAATTCTCAAATCAGGCCTTTATTTTGGATATGATTATACAAATTTTCTTCAAATATGAAGGCACGTTTCAAATGTCCCATTATTTAACATCCAATTATTTACCTGGTAACAACTTCACTGAAAACCAAAAGGACATTTTAATGTTGTTTTTATATTTTAATGAGATAAATGATAATTTGAAGTCAAAGGACATCTCAAATAAAGAATATAATTATGAAGTTTTTGCTCATGAAAAAGAAAATGTCGATTTTATCTCATCTTTGAAGCATTCATTTGATGAAAATAAAGATAATTTAAAAGAAATTAATGTGAAATTACAAGATATTATAAAAAATGAATTGAAAATCCAACTTGAAAATTTATCTAAATTTTGTTCTGAAGATCCTAAAAATAAAACTGATTCCTTACACAGGAATATCATGCTTTTTATTAAATTTGTCTTCAAAATGCAGATTTTTATGTATTTATCGATTATGACTGACAGTTCCTTTGCTAATTTGCCAATAGTTGAAAATGTTTTAAAGGCGTTGAATTCCTTGCCAGACCTCCAAAAAACCCATGGGAACATATTAAACATTATGGACGTGAGGAGTTACTATAAGGGTTTTTTAACTTCTTATTATCACTTTTTAAATGATGTGAAAAAGTCTCTCAATTTTTTGGGTTCCGTAGATTTGCAGAATAAGTTCACCGAAAAAATGGCCCAATGTTTAAATGTGATTTCAAATTACCATAGCGACCAGAGAAAAATGACCGAAGAAGACATAATATGGCCTTTTGAGTTTTTAATCGAAGATCAACCATTCCAAAAAAACAGCCCAGAATTTTTTTATCTTCTAAGTCTTGAAAAAATGAACGAAAATAAACATTTTGAATCGAAAAAACTTCTACAAAAATCGATTTTATTAGACCCTTCTGAGATAAAATATAGAGAAACATACCTGGCATTGACAACTTTGGTGGAGAAATCTTTTGTGAAAAACAAAAAAATGCTTAATTTTTCGAAAGAAAACAATTTAAGCTTCTTAATCAAAGTAATTCAGGAGTCTTTGGGAACTGTAGATAAAATAAAGGTCTTTTCCAAAATTATGATATATTATCCAACAATTGATGTTTTTTATGTATTTTGCAGATGTTGGTTTGAAAAAAACAACAGTTTCGATAGCAATGTCTATATTCGGTTGACCAGCTATATAAAGATCTATTTAAACAAAAGAATTGATGATTTCAACAAAAAATGGATCAGGAAACTGATAAAACTATATCTTCAGGTGATAATCCATTTCCGGATAATTCTTCATAAGAAGAAATTGTTTAATTATGATATTGAAAAAGTGGTATTTGAAAAACAGCTTAATGAAGATTTGAAACTCATAACAAATCATTCTGAATATATAACCCAGGAAAAAATCAGAGTTTTTCATAAAATGTTGGAAGCCTTTTATAGTTTCGATGAAGAAAATTTTAGTTTGGAAACGATTTTACAAATTTTCAATGGAATCAATGAAATTGATAAAAAAATTTCGTTTTTATTGGTAAAAATTAAAAACTTTTTAGGTAAATATTTTATCTTTTATTTTAAAAAGGCAATATCCAGAAGATTGATTAGAAATAATGAAAACAAGGAGATATTTGAGGAAATTCAAGAAATTAAGAAATTGATAAAAACCGAACTTGACAAGATCGACAAAGACATCATTTCATCTAAAATCAGAGAAAATATAAAAAAATTGGAAGCTGCTATCAATTTTCTTGAGGTTTATGTTTACATCATAGCAGTGAAAGAATTGCATAAATCAACGTCAGAGTTCTCAAAATTGGAGTTATTAACTCAACTTAAGGAGTCTGGAGAAAAAGTTCTGATTTTTGAAATTATTTGATATAATTTATACCTTTTAGATTTTAACGACCTCAGCGAAAAAAGTGAATTTGATTTTTATTTACATTCATTATTGCAATTTGACTCAAAAATTGGATGAGATGAATGATAAATTGGTCATAATAGAGAGTCTTTTGTGTAACGAAAATGAAAAAATGTATTGGGCATTCTTTTGCTTGCTGTTCCATTATCATTCAGTCACCAAGGTAAAAAAGCATTCATAATTTAATATTTCCTTTATGCCAAAAGAACCCTTATGATGAGGAAGCATATAATGGATTTAAGCAATTTTATGAGTTCATATTTGAGAAATTTAAATTGAATAGCACATTTTTATCTTTGTTGTATTTCATGAAAGGAATCATTCTTTTGCAAAACCTTGTTGATGTTCATGCGAAAAAAGAGGATCTGAGAAAATATTTTAAGCTTGCTTGTTTGCATCGACCTGATAAAAGTTCACAATTTATTTCATATTTAGCGAACTATGAGCCCAATGTTGAGAATGTTAAAGAAGAAGAAAAAGGTGAGGAGCAAGGAGAAGAAGAAAAAAATGAAGTTGAAGAAGAAGAGTACTAATAAAGAGTACTAATAATTAATAAATACAAATGAAAAAAAAACAAATCAGACAACAGAAAAAAACTAAACCAAAGAAACATAAAAAATTAATTTTCCATTTTTTTAAGGAATTTATTTTAAAAAACCAAATTTTTAAATTTTTAATATAAAGAAAATCCATATTTTTAATATCTAAATTTTTAATTAAAACTTCAAAAGTATTAAAGAAATATTATGGCAGAAAAAGTGAGTCAAATCCAAAGAATATCTCTCATCCAACATGAGATCAGAAATATCGTGTTAAAAATAAAAGAGTACAAAAGGTCGAAAATCATGAACCTAAGCACCCCTATATTCCAAGATTTGCTGAATAAAATAATTGGAAGCAAAATCAACAATATTGATGAAGCTTTAATAAATATACTTAAAATCGAAGAAAAGGACGACTCAATGCAAATAGCCACTTTGAATTTCTTCATCAAAATAATCAAAAGTGTGTATTTGCGTCTTATAAATATTTTTTAAAAAATAGAATATTCTAGATTTGGAGCTTGGACAAACCAATGAACTTCCATGGATCAATGCAATTTTCATGAACACCATTTTTGATGAGCTCTTTCAAGTGAATACCATAAACTTCTCTGAATCTAATTTTGAAATCTTTTGTCATAAAAAATTTGAGGTAAAAAAAAAAAATTAACATTTGATTTTTTTTTTGTTGTCTTGCCATTTAGTTCATCAAAATCTGCTTCAATCTTGAAATTGTTTGTTTAGACCAGAATTTAATCTTTAAACTATGGAATAACTTGAAAACCCATGAGAGCACCTCCAACCTCATTTTGAAAGAAACTTCAAAAGATGCGATTTTTTTATCGATCAAAAATCTAATAAACAAACATATTTATCTTCATTATGAGAATTCAGGTTTTTTCATAAAAAAATAATTATATATTAAAAAAACATTTTAGTTGAGGTTCTTATGATGGTGCTCTATGAAATAAACAAGGATATAACCAATTGCCTGTCATTTATCAAACAAACAGATTCAAAAAACAACGAACACATCCGACCTTTAGAACAACCTATTTCGATCATGATTGACATTCTGCTCAATTTGGCTCAAACAAAAAAAATCGAATTTTTTAAAGATTTTATAAATCGAGAGATCATTTATATTTTGACCCAAGTAAAATGCATTTAAAGATTAATTTTTTTTTTCCTTCCTTTTAGATAACTTCTCTTGATAATTCTTCGATTCTAAATGCATCCCTGACACTTTCTGAGTTATGTTCCACTCTCCTAAATCATAATGTGATCTCAGACGTTTTGGAATTTACGTTAATTTTTGGACACACAATCTACAAGCGATTGAATCAAATATTCATCAAAATGATCAACAACACCATTGATGAAAACAATGAAATTTACAATTTGAGACTGATTTTGTCACATTTAGAAAAGTTCATTCTCGACAAAGACAATTTATTGCGCATGATTGGCAAAAACGATTTCAATTTTTTGAAAAGACCCCTATTTGGGGAAATAATGACATTGTTATTTGAGGTTCTATTTTATTTTTTTCATAAATCACCATTTTAAATTTTTCGTTATAATAGATGATAAAAACCGGAAAGGCATCAAATAATGAATTTGGGAAACAAATTTTTGAATTAATAATTCAAACGATCATCAATTTCATTGAAGCGAATGTTCTTTCGAAAGAAATTAAACACACGAGCATCGAAGATAAAAAACAGCTTTTGATGATAAAATCAATTCGCGAAAAATGGGAAGAAAATGAAAAGTTATTTAATGACACCCCAAAAAAATTTTTAAAGAAATTCATGCAAGAATCTTCCGAGGATTTAACTGAAGAAGAAAGAGCTGAAAAAATCGCTATATTTATGAGAGTTTCCCAAGGGATACAAACCAATAAAATGATTGAAATTTTAGGCAGTCCTGATAAAATTAATATGTTGGTCCTCAAAAAATATATCTCTTCTTTCAATTTTAAGAATTTGGATCTTTTATTTGCATTACGTACTCTGTTTTCGAATTTTTTAATGTTTGGAGAAGCACAAATGATTGAAAGAGTTCTCGAGGAATTTGTCAATCATTATGAAAAATCTAACAAAGTAAAAATGTTAAAAATGATAAAATATTAAAATTTGTTTTCTTGCTAGACTATTTTTAAATCTAGCAATGCGCTTTATACTTTCACATATTCTTTGATTTTGTTGAACACAGATTTATATAATAAAACAGTTAAAAAAAAAATAACATTTGAAGAATTCGTCAATATGGTGAAAAACATCAACGAAGGTGATAATTTGCCTGAGGATTTATTGAGACTATCTTACAATGGTGTTTCAAAGGCTGAAATCAAAGTTTTCACTTATCGTGATATGTCCTATGAAGAAAATCTGTCAAAAGGTTATTTTAAATACCATATAATTTAATTTTTTTTAATTTGTTTTTTATTTGAATTTTTTAGAGGAGTGGGACTATTATTATGATAATAAAGAGGCATATGGAGAATTTTTGCAGGTCACCAGATTTGAAAAAGATTGGGTTCAATTTTATAAGCATCCTGAAACAGTAGAGTTGAATGCAATTAGTTATCTTTACGAAACAATTTGTGACCGAGTCAATGAAAACATTGACTCAATCATCACTAAAATGAAACGAGACCCTGACAAAATCCAAAAATTCTTTGAAGAATATATTTCAGTCTGCCTTCAAAACGACTCTTTGCAAATTTTGGATTCGTTAATAGTAACTTAATATATTTTTTTTCTTTTAAAAACTTCTGAATTTTTTAGAAAAATCTTGATAATTACACAAAAACTGATATAAATTTCGATTATATGAAACAAGATGAATCGATCATCTGGTTGCTTTATGGAGAGTTTATGGCAATAAGCAAAGGGTTTATTTATCTCAGTGAATCTCTACCCATCGCCATCAAAGCAATTTTGGCCACTTATAAGTTCAGACACCAAATTTTGGAAGACAAAGTTTCATTGAATTGTTGGAATTTGGTTCAGAAGATCAGAAATTCAATAAGATTCTACAACAAGAACATCCATAACAACAAATCATTGATAGATGTTTTCGCCAATTTTCTAGAAAAGGAAGACACAAGTTCTGATGATGAACATGAGGAAAGGAAAAAAGAAATTTATTTGAAAGTAAAAATAAATGTAATTTTTAAAAAAAAAATATTTTTTTTTTTCAAGAATGAATCAGAAAAAATTGAATATTTTCGTAAATTTTTCCATGATACCAATGTTATGGAGGAGTTCATTGGGCAATCGAGATATTTGAATAATGAGAATTACCAAAATTTTCTGTTTTTGTTTTTACAAGAATGCGAAAACTTGAATGATCTAGATAAAAATCCTGAATCAATCTCACAAATTTTGTTTTTATGTGAAGAAATTCTGATTATAAATCAAGATAGAATAGGTTTGGTGTGGAAGAATTTCACAAACTTTTTGAAATTTTTTATGAACTTTGAAAAAGACCCAACAGATTCTTTGAACAATCTCGATGAAAGATTAAAGAAGGTTTGTGAAAAATTGCAAAAATTCAAAATTAAAAATCAGAATAAGAAATTTTTTTTGACTTCATTTTGCAAATTTTGTCTCTTGAAACTCTGTCTATTATTTTTGCACAAAAGTGATGACTTATTCATGTATGATTCTCTTCTTCAAGAGGCGTTGAAATATTTGAATGATTGTTCCATCGAGCTTTTTAATCATTTTTTTTTGGAGATCCAAGAATTTTTACATTCAGATTTAATATTGGACAAGTAATTACTTAAAAAAAACAACATATTAATATTTCTTCTGTTGAAGGTCGAAAGAATGTTGGTTGAGAATGATTTTGATTTTAGATACGGCTCTAAATATTTTGCAGACAAAGAATTTGGACAACAATGAAATTTTGAATTTATGTAAAATTCTCTTCAATTTAATCAGCAACTTCATCCTAAAAATTTGTGATATCATGTTTCAGAATTTGCCAGCTCTTTTGCCTGTAATTCTTTTTAATTTCTCTTTAAATTATTAAATTTATTAGATTGCACTTGATTTCTATCAAAAAATCATCACTTCCAAATGCATTTCGAAACAAAACATAAGCTTGAACGTTTTACAAAATTTCAGAAATTTAGTTTTTAGTTTGGAAGGAAAACTGCAAAAATTAATGGAGTTTAATCATAGTTTAGAAAAAAACAATTTTTTAAAAAAATATATCATTTTTCTTTAGATGAAGGCAATCAAACAGTTTTGAGAATGTTTGATTTTGTGGTCGTTGTTGTGCAATATTTCAAGGATTTGGAATTCGACCAGATTTTCAAGATTCTACAAAAATTCATTTTCCAAATAAAATTCGAAAAAATTGATGAAAATACGATGTCCAACATTTTCGAAAAAGTAAAGCTCATACACTTTTAATTTAAGATTAGCAAGAAAATAGATATGGAACTTGGAGCAGAGGGTCCAAATAAAAAATGATGAAACCAATCTATCAAATTTCATTCAAATCAACTCCAAGCTGTTTTTCTTGTGGATTGAAAACAAAAAATTATCTGTGGCACTCTGGAGCAAATATCTAAACTTCTATTTAGAAATCTATCGTTTTTCTTCCAACGACAAAAAATTTGAGCTTTTGGTAAAAAATTTTATTGAAAAAAATTAAGAAAAATCAAAACAAAATAGAACGAAAGTATGCTTGAAAATTTAAAATCAACAATAAATGTTTTCAAGGAAATGAAAATTTTTACAAGTAACTTTATTTTTATTCAATTTATGAAAAAAATTTAGGAGAAAAAAGCGAAGAAAATGACATTTGGAAAAAAACCTTGGAACTCTTCAAAACCTATAAGATAGATTCAAAATTTCTAAATGAAGCTTGAATCCAGCTCGAAATTTATTAATTTGAATAAACAAAGAAAAAAAATTAATTCGAGTGATTTTTATCTATTTTGGTTTTTAAATATTTTGGATTTCCATTTAATTAGTTTTCTTTACTTCCTTTGGTGTAACACCAGTCTTTTCCAAATCTCTCAATTTCTCTTCTGTCTGACACAAATGACTGATCAAAGAAGTCAACCGGAAAAGTGCAAAAGAAACAAAAAGGGCAAAGGAGGTCAAATAAACATTTCTTTGTGCGAAAAAAATGCGAGTATGCAATTTTTGATCTACAATTTCATCTCCCTTATCATAATGCCCCTCTTTCGCTTCATGTTCCTCTAATTGTTCATGTCTCTCTTGGCTTTCCATCATGGCACGAAGGGAGTCGGCAAAGAGGATGACAATCAAAATAAGAATAATTAATTGGATTTTGTGCATTTTTTGAGCAAAGACAGATGTGGTAAAGACACTCAATAAAGCTTTTCTCATTGTGTATGGCCATGGTATCACCAACAAGAGATATATGAATATATTCAGGAGAAGATAATAAAAGGCCAAGGTGTATTGAATTCCCATTTTTAAAATAAAATTTTTTGATTTGATTTTGTTTTTGAAAGAAATTTTAGGTCCAAATTTCAAATTATAGTAAAATCCAAACTTAAGAAGATTTACTAAGCTATTTTTTCAAACTTTGGAAGCCTATAAATTTGTTTCTAAGAAAAAAATGCAATAAAATGTTGAAATGATTTTTTTTTTATTTTAAATAATTTATTTTTTTTATAGATTAAAAAAAATAATCATTTTTCTTTTCTTTTCCTCACCTAAA
>Ga0302186_10002471_pt1 | contig 14188 bp, 8 predicted proteins | sample II_Bog_E1_2_FD_198782 | JGI IMG/M metagenome (GOLD analysis project Ga0302186, IMG submission 198782) | Peat permafrost microbial communities from Stordalen Mire near Abisko, Sweden - II_Bog_E1_1 | ecosystem: Environmental > Terrestrial > Soil > Wetlands > Peat | place: Sweden: Abisko, Stordalen... | reverse complement strand
AAACTTTTTATCTTAATTGTTGTAATTAAATTTTATTTTTCCATTGACTCTTTCTTGATTTAAATTTTTATTGATATTTTGGAAAAAATAAATTATTTTTTATTTTTAAAATCATCAGTTGTCTCCTGATGCCTCCTTATTAAATTATAACTCCCATCAAAAAATCATTCTAAATTTCATAATTTTTCATTTTCCCCTAAAAATGAACAAGCACATGTTAAACAAAAAGGGGCACGGTCCCCTTTATAAAATTACCGCTCCCAAATTCGACTATAGGGAGCTTCAAAACGAAGAACGTATGCTTGAAGAGTTCTTCGAAAGCGAGGACAAGGCTTTCCAAAAGTACCCTTAAATTTAATTTTTTTAAAAACTTCCACCATTTTAAATTAGGAAAAAACCCATCCCTAAAGACCAGCCGCAGGAATCCACGAAGCAATTCGCTAGAAAGCAATACCTCATCAAGAAAATGTCCAAAACGCCAATAAAATCAATGGGTTATCCTATGAACCCTAATCCCTCAGCTATCAACCCCTTACTCAACTCTATTAGACCTCAAGACTCTTTAAGCCTTTCCTTGAACCCTTCCTTCAACCCATTGAATCCATTGAACCAAATGAACCCAATGAACTCAATGAACCCAATGAACTCAATGAACCCAATGAACTCAATGAACCCCATGAACCCCATGAACCCCATGAACCTCTGCAAATCAAATTTATATCCTAATAGCTTCAAATCAAAGGCTGAACCGGCTTCAGTTTCCACCAGATATGCCACAAAGAATGGGTCGATTGTTGGTTTGGGCACAACAGGAGTTGAGAACGAAAATGAAGAGATTTCAATGATCGAAGAAAGTTTTTTCCTCGAGAACTCGCTCGAAAGCACCAAGGCATTGATGAATTATGATTGTTGGGATGACGATTTTAGTCCTGAAGATTGGATCAAAAGGTGCAAGACGATGGAGCCACCACATGCCAAATCTCCAATTTATATAAATAAAAGATATCTTTGGGCAGGAGTGGAGATTTTGGATTGGAACAATGAATCGCGGAAATTCCTAGTGAAGATCATGTTGAATGGACATGAGAAAATCGTGTCAAGATTAAGTTTGATGTTCATTCATGAAGACCATGCGAAATTTATGGAAAGAGTGCAGGTGTGCAAGCAGAGACAACAAAGAGCAGAGGATGAGATCCGCTTTTTTAAATATGTGGAGAGCAAAAGTGATGATCTGGTGAGCGTTTTGGATAGTGAGAACAAAAAGAACATCTTGGCCAAAACACGGAAGAAGAAAAACGAAGAGGAAAGCCAAATCACCACCAGATTAGTTGATAGTCTCATGAATCAGGTGGAACAAGAATATAAGCTCTTTATGAAGAAAGTGGTGGTGCTGAGGGAAATGCAAGAAGGACCCAACGCTGAAAAATTCAAAGCGTTGAGGATCAAAATGAGGTTCATCAAGAATGAAATACCTTTTTTCGGCACAATTGCAAGATTTGATTTCCCTAAGAAAGACTTTATGGAGATAGTGAGAAGATCTTTATTACATCCTATTAAAATTTTTTCATTTTTAATTCATAGCTTGCCAAACAGCACATTTCATCGAAAAAGCTTGTGGTGGATACTATGAACAAAATCACATTGAGGACCTATCTCTATGAGAACTTCCGATTCTTTAAGACCAATTTGGATTCAAAGAATTTGCCTATGACCTTGGCGAATTTCGAGGCCCTGCAGAAAAAGACTTTCCTTCAGGAGAAACAGACGCTTCATATGCAATGGCGTGAATATCTCATCAGCGAGATCCAGGACACCTTACGAGACATCTACCGATTTTATCAAGTGATATATCCTCTTAAAATAAAAAACTATAGTATTTTTTGCTTTCTAGACCGAAAGCAAGCTGTATTATGACTCAGAGCTGCAACGTCTTTTGAAGCGAATTGACGCTATGTTCAACACTTATTTAAGACAAAATATCGTCAAGGGGAACATCGATCATTGGTGCGATTTTCTCAAAAGGTTCACATTACCTGACCAACAAAACTATTCCTCAGAAAACATATGGAAAATCACACAGACGCCACTTTTGGTACTTAACCTCAACGTCAACGCTCATAAGAAGAAACGACAGAAAAATGCTACCATAGCTGCTAAACCAGCAGCTGTTTTTGAAAGGAAGGAATCTGTTATCAATGAAGAAGAAGATGAAGTGTTATTTTTCGAGCCCAATTATCAAACAGTCGTCCAAACATTGACCCGAGTCTTCGAATGGTTGGTCGAGGCAACCAATTCCTTCACAGTTCTTGAAAAAGATATCGTTCCATTGGTAGATTTGAAGAAGGAGCCCAGCTTCCAGATCTCTCTTGAACTCGAATGGATCCAAGAAGGGTTGCATAAGGTGGTGGAATGCATCAAGTTGGGTTTCCTAGAGCCCAACAACATTTTGAAGGAGTTTAAAAAATATCAATTTCTGATTGAAAGGACAAGCAAAGATGTATTAAAGAGCTTTTTCGGAGACTCTAAGGAGAAGATCCTGGTTGATAATCTGGATAAGGAAAGCATTAGGAAAAGTCTACAGACTTTCGTTCAGGCTAAAGATGAAATTAGCAGGTTGTGCATTAACGAAAAGAATTGCTATTTTTTCCAGGTTCATACCCAGAATTGCAAGGAAACTTTGATCGCGAAATCGAATGAACTCATCCAACACGTTCTGTAAGTCTTAAAATCTCTTTAAAATTTCTAAGATTTTTTCTTTTTCTTGATTTGAACAATAAAGCATCAAAATCGCGGAAATCTGCACTGACAACATCGAGCTCATCAACAAGACCTATATAGAAATGCATGAGAAAATCACTTTGGTGCCCAAAAACGAAGAAGAACTCGTCCTGCTAAAATCCTTCCTTGACGCTTATAAGCTAAATCTCGCAAAGCTTGACACTCGAGTTAATAATGTCAATGCTTTCCTTGAGATTCTTGAGGAATATTGTTTTGATTTCGCGCAAAAAACATTAGAAGGATTCTGGGAGTTGAAATCCTGGCCGCCTGGGATCCATGAAGCAGTGTTAGAAGGCACAAGGACTGCGAAGAATCAAGAGGCCAAATTCACTGAAAACTTGGAGAATTCAAAGGAGAAGTTCGCCAAGGAATTGTTGGGGTTATTAGATCAATTTGAACTTGTGAAGAAATTCAACAATTATAAGAACTTGAAGGACACATCAACAGAAATTACTTCATTCAAGGACAATTTAGAAAATGCTTGTAAGAAGGTCGAGGGGTTCAATCGAAGCGAAAGACTCTTCAAGCAGCCAATAACAGAATATGAGGAGTTGGAATTGCTCAAGAAGGATTTTGAGCCTTTCAATAGACTATGGGATATGGCATTGGAATTTGATTATGATAAGCAAAATTGGCTGTTGGGGTCATTTTTGAAGCTGACCTATGTGACCATAGAGAAAAAAGTGGATAATTATTTCAGAGAAACTTTGAAATTACAGAAAGTTTTCGGAGAAAATGAAGAGGAAGAAGCTGGGAACATCGCAAGAGCCTTGAGAACTGATATTGAAAAGTTCAAGGAGGATCTTTGGTTGGTGGAATTGTTGACCACTGAGGCGATGATAAAAAAACCAGCCTATTGGAAGGATGTTTTTAAGGAAATTCAAATGCAGAGCTTTGAAGTCAGTGATGATTTAAGTTTCACAAAGCTGAAGGAAAGCGGATTTTTGAAATTCAAGGAACAAATCGAGGAGGTCACGAGAAGAGTGGAAAAACAATGGAATATTGAGAAGAAATTAAATGAAATTGTTGAGAAGTTGAAGGAAATTAAGATGGATGTTGTTGCTGATAAAAAGAGCGGAAGCTTCCTGTTGGCTCATATGGATGATGTCCAACAGATCTTGGATGATCAATTGAATATCGTGCTGATGCTCAAAACCAGCCCATATATCAAGACACCGAGCGTGCAAAAAAGAGCCAATGAACTAGAATCCAAATTGCTGTTGGTGCAGGTATTTTCGTTAGAATTTCACATTTTCTTTCATTTTTTAACAGTTTTTCAACTTTTTCAACTTTCTTTTCAACATTTTTAATATTTTTTTAACATTTTTTAAAAATCTTTTAGAATCTATCAATCTTATAAATTTTTAATATATTTACACAATTTTTAACAATTCTTTATAATTTTTAAAATTTTATTAACAAATTTTAACAATTTTTACAATTTTTTACAATTTTTATAAGTTTCTAATAAATTCTTACCAAATTTGAACAAATTTTAAAAATAAATTTCAGAAATCTTTAACAATTTTCTAATAAAATTAGGACACTCTCGAAGGTTGGCGTAAATGTCAGCGTTCCTGGATGTATCTCGAGCCAATTTTTTCCTCAGAAGACATCAAGAAGAAAATGCAGAATGAAAAAGCTAAATTCGACCTAGTGGATAAGCATTGGAGAACCACCATGGAGGTTTATGAAAAGGATCCGATGCTTTGGGATTCAATAGATTCTGATCGTTTGAAATTGGATTTCGAAACTAACAACAAATCTTTAGATCAAATCCAAAAATCATTATCCAGATATTTAGAATCCAAAAGGAAATTCTTTCCTAGATTTTTCTTCCTTTCAGATGATCAATTATTAGAGATTTTGGCCCAAACCAAAGACCCTGAATTGGTTCAGAAACATATCAATAAATGTTTTGAGGCAATTAATTTCTTGCAATTCGATGAAAATCAAGAAGTAGTGGGCATGATTTCTCCTGAGAAAGAAGTGGTACCTTTTATCAAGAGCATCAATGTGAATGAAGGGGAAAAAAAAGGCAATGTGGAGAGATGGCTCCTAGATATTGAGCAAGTGATGCGGGAAACTCTAAGAAAGATCATGCGGGATGCTATTCAAGATGTTGATACCCCAAGAACGAAATGGGTGTTGAAATATCAAGCCCAAATCATCATAGCTGCAAATATGATAAAATGGACTCATGGTGCAGAACAGGCCTTTCTTGAATTGCATAGCAATCGAAATGCTATGGTTGAATTCCTTGGTTTCCTGAATACTCAATTGCAGGATATAGTTGAATTGGTGCGAGGAGATCTAAAGGATTTAGAAAGATTATGTCTTGGAGCGTTGGTGGTCATCGATGTCCATGGTAGAGATGTTATCAACGAAATGGTTGAGAGAAATGTGGAGGATAAGGATAATTTCCTTTGGTTGAGCCAAATGAGGTATTTTTGGGAGGACGCTTCAGTGACACGAACCCCCGTATTAAAAGTTCAAATGATCAATGCAGAACAAAGTTATGGTTTCGAATACATAGGAAACAGTCCAAGATTGGTCATAACCCCATTGACAGATCGTTGCTATAGAACTTTAATGGGTGCCTATCAATTATTCTATGGTGGGGCACCTGAAGGCCCTGCAGGAACTGGTAAAACCGAATCAGTGAAGGATTTAGCAAAGGCGGTTGCCATGCAATGTGTGGTGTTTAATTGTTCTGATGGGTTGAATTATCGTTCGATGTCGAAATTCTTCAAGGGATTAGCGAGCAGTGGAGCTTGGTGTTGTTTCGATGAATTCAATAGAATTGATTTGGAAGTGCTTTCAGTGATAGCTCAACAGGTGGTCACAATTCAAATGGCCATTAAAGAACGAAAGAAACAATTTTGTTTTGAGGATGAAGATGAGGATGATGATCAAGGCAAAGACATCCAATTGATTTCAAGTTGTTGCATCAACATTACGATGAATCCAGGTTATGCAGGTCGATCTGAATTGCCAGATAATTTGAAGGCTTTGTTTCGATCCTGTGCTATGATGGTGCCAGATTATTCAATGATTGCTGAGATTTATTTATATTCTGTCGGGTTTCAAGAAGCCAGAGGTCTTGCTAGGAAGGTGGTGGCTTCATTGAGACTTAGTTCAGAGCAATTATCCACCCAAGACCATTATGATTTCGGTATGAGAGCTCTCAAGGCTATTTTAACAGCGGCTGGGGATTTGAAGAGAAAAATGAACGATAAAGAAGATAAAATAGTGTTGAGAGCCTTAATGGATGTGAATTTACCTAAATTCACTATTAATGATATTCCTTTGTTTCTTAGTATCACGAGTGATTTGTTCCCTGGGATCGAAAGACCAGAGATAAATTATGGGAAACTTGAAGACGCTTTGAAGGAAGCAGCGATTGAGAAAAACCTGATGCCTGAAAAAAGTTTCATATTTAAATGCATTCAATTATTTGACACTATCAACGTCCGACATGGATTGATGCTCGTAGGCATGGCCTTTTCTGGCAAATCGAAGGTCATTGAAATCTTGGCTCGAGCCTTGACGATTCTTCATGGCACAGGCGATTTCGTCAAAGCGAATTTTTATAAGTTGAACCCAAAATCCATCACTTCCTTCCAATTATATGGTTTATTCGACCCAGATACCAAATCGTGGACCGATGGGGTATTACCCATTATCATGAGAGAATGTGCTAATGATGCGGAAATCAAAGAACGCAAATGGGTGATATTCGATGGCCCAGTGGATGCAGTTTGGATTGAAAATATGAACACAGTGCTTGATGATAACAAAAAATTGTGTCTCACCACAGGAGAAATCATCAAATTGACTAATTGGATGACCATGATGTTCGAAGTGGAGGATTTAGTAGTTGCCAGTCCTGCTACGGTGTCTAGATGTGGAATGGTTTATTTAGAGACTAAAAATCTGGGTTGGGAAGTATTGGTGAAATCGTTTCTTAAGAAGTCCTGGCCGAAAATATTAGAAAAACAAACCGATTTCTGCTTTAATAACCTGAAATTCTTCATTGAGGCATGTGTGATCTGGGTGAAAAAATACGGAAAATTCCCAATGCTCTTAAGCGATATGAATCTAGTCAATAATTTGCTCAATATGTTGGATTGCCAATTGATGGATTTCAGAGATGAAAAGGCCAAGGTTCCCAAAGAAATCGATGAAATCCTGAATAATTTTTTCCTCTTCTGTGTCATTTGGGCGTTCGGAGGGGTTTTAGAGGAGGTGTCACGGCCTAAATTCCATGAATTCATAGTAGAATTGATAACAGGGCGTAATGTCAATGATAAATATAAGTTGGATCTCTCGAATTGGGAGCCTCGGGGCTTCCCATATAAACTCAATGAGACTAAGAACATCTTTGATATTTGCTACGACAAAAATAAGAACCTTTGGTTGAATTGGATGCAATTGATCCCAGCTTATAAAACCCAGAAAAATCAGGAATTCCATGAATTGATCATACCAACCATCGATCTAGTAAGAAACAACTATTTCCTCAATATGTACGTCAAAAATCATTACCATTTGTTAATAACCGGCCCAACGGGAACTGGGAAAACAGTGAACATCGTCAATGAACTCAATAAAAACTATTTCAATGAGGATTATACTAATCTTTGCACTGGATTTTCAGGGCAAACGCAAGCCAATCAAATCCAAAGGATCATCGAATCAAAAGTCAATACGAAGAGAAGGAAAGGTTATTTCGGGCCTGAGGATCGAAAAAAATTCATTGTCATTTTCATCGATGATCTAAATATGCCTGCAAAGGAAAAATCTGGTTGTCAACCACCTATTGAATTATTAAGACAATGGATGGATGATGGCGGATGGTACGACTTAGAAACCAAAGAATTCAAATTTCTTTGCGACATTGCCTTCGTAAGCGCGATGGGACCACCTTCCCAAGGGAGAAATTCAATTACTGGGAGATATACTAGACATTATAATGTGTTATACGCTGAGCCATTCGAAAATAGCTCATTAGTCAGGATTTTCAACAACATTTTAGAATGGTTTTTCATGAATAATTCGACAAATTTCGTGAAATCAGTCACCAATCTTCAAGAAAGTATTGTCACTTCAACCATTTTGCTATATACCACTATCAAGAATTCAAAAGAACTGTTACCCACCCCGGCGAAATCGCATTACATTTATAATCTAAGAGACATTAGCAAGGTTTTCCAAGGGATTACCAAGGCCAGCTTTAAATCAGTACGAGATGATAATGATTTCATTAAATTATGGGCTCATGAATGCATGAGAGTGTTCCAGGATAGGATGATCAATGAGCAAGACCTCAGTTTTTTCGAGGGGATCCTAAAAAATATCATCCTCACCAAATTCAAGCGCGAATGGAACATGATAGTCAATGTGGAACCTCTTTTATGGGCCACTTTCGTCCCGACCATTTATCCAGACAACGTATTACTTTAAAATTTATATAGAAAATTTCATTTCTTTTATAGGATATGTCCAAAAAACCATTGACAGGTGTATATTGTGAGTTGACAAACCATGATTCTCTCAAAAAAACATGTGAATCCTTCCTTGAAGAATATAACAACTTCAATTCCGCGAACCGAATGAATTTGATTCTTTTCCTCAACGCCATCCAACATATCATTCGAATAGTCAGAATATTGTCCCAACCCTTCGGACATTGTCTTCTGGTAGGTGTGGGTGGTTCCGGAAGAAAATCCCTGACGACTCTATCATGTTTTATCTGTTCTTATGATATTTTCCTTGTGGACCAGAAGAATTGGCTTGAGGAATTGCAGAAAGTTATGAAAATGACAGGTTTGAACCAAAGACCCACAGTATTCCTAGTGAGTGACACTCAATTATATAAGGAATCAATGGTGGAAGATATTTGTAACATATTGAACAATGGTGAGGTGCCCAACCTGTTTCCAATGGAAGAAAAGGCCAAGATATTAGAGGAATTGTCAAGTCAAATCCCAGCTGGAACCACTCCCAATCAAAAATATTCTTATTTCGTGAATAAATGCAAAGAAAATCTTCATTTAGCCATATGTATGTCACCAGTTGGCGAGGCGTTCCGTCGGAGATTGAGAACTTTCCCCACATTAGTGAATTGTACGACGATTGATTGGTTTTTGCCATGGCCTGAAGAGGCATTGAAAACTACTGCCGCTCGAACTTTCCAGAACATCCCTGAATTGGATGCGAAATATAGGGAAGGTGTGGTGAAACTTTGTGTTGATATGCAACAAAGAGTGAGGGAACTCAGTACGAGATATTATCAGGAATTGAGAAGATATTATTATGTCACACCAACAAGTTATTTAGAACTCTTGAGTACTTTCAAAAGATTGTTGGGGGCCAGGATGGAAACCATTAGAGGATTGATTCAAGGATATGAGACTGGATTGGAGAAAATTAAGAAAGCTGAGGAAGATGTGAATGTGATGAAGGTGGAATTGAATGAATTGAAGCCGAAGTTACAAGTGAAGACGGAGGAAAATCAGAAAATGCTTCAAAACCTACAAAAGGAACAAAAGAAGGCTGATAATGATCGATTGATTTGCGAATCTGAGGAAAGAGAATGCAACATTCAAAGAGAAACTGCCAATCAAATGAAAGATGATTGCCAAAGAGACCTGGATCAAGTGTTGCCTATTCTAAATAAAGCCGTCAAGGCATTAGAAAGCATCACCAGAGATGATATCACTAAAATCAAAAGTTATTCCACCCCTCCAAAATCCTTAGATTATGTCATGCAGGGTCTTTGTATCATTTTAGGGGAAGATGGTAACGTGAAAATGAAGCCAAAAGAACCAGGCTCTTTAGAAAAGATCCAAGATTTCTGGGAGCATTCCAAAAAATATGTGCTCAACGATAAATTACTTAAAAGAATCGGTGGATTTCGAGACGAATCCATTAAAGCCATTCCTCCTGGGAAAGTAGTGAAATTGAAGAATTTGATCAATGACAAGGAATTTGATTCCGAAAAGATTTTCAATGCTTCTCAGGCAGCTGGTAATTTGGCTGAATGGATCCGTGCCTGTGTGATGACCTATGATGCATTATTAGTGGTTGAGCCTAAAAGAGCCAAACTTGCCGAGGCTGAGGAATCTTTAACGAAAGCAGAAGCTATTTTAGAGCAGAAGAAACAAAATCTCAAGCTGGTACTTGACGTTTTGGCGGAATTACAGAGGGAATATGATTCGAAAAGGAAAGAAAAAGAGGATCTCGAATTCAAAGTAAATAAATGTCAGACTCAATTGAGCCGAGCCACCAAATTAATTATGTTATTGGCTGGAGAATTGAAGAATTGGGCCAAAAAGGCAGCTGATTATCGTTCTGAAAGTGTGGGGATCACTGGAGACATCTGTATAACTTCAGGCATTATAGCTTATATGGGAGCATTCCCCACAAGTTATAGAGAGGAATGCGTTGAGAGCTGGAAACTCATGCTAACTGATTTGAATATTCCATTTACTCCAAAGTTTTCTTTACAGAATGTCCTGTCTAATCCCATTACTATAGCCAATTGGACTAATCTTGAGAAATTGCCTAATGATCCGTTTTCAATAGATAATGCCATAATCCTGAAAAACTCCACAAGATGGCCTTTATTGATAGACCCTCAATTGCAAGGCAATGAATGGATAAAAACCATGGAAAAATCGAGAAATCTCATGGTTTTGAAACCCAGTCTTTCGGCCAATGAGCTTGCGATGAAATTGGAAAATTGTGTTTCGATCGGAGTGCCTGTACTATTAGAAAATATTGGTGAAATCATCGATCCTTTATTCGAGAGCATTCTCCAAAATAAGAAGACAAAACAAGGAGGGTCATGGAAATTAAAAATGGGAGAAAGATTGATCGATTATTCCAATGATTTCTGGTTCTATATGACGACCAAACTTTCCAGACCTCATTATACCCCTGAAATTTGTGTAAAAGTGACGCTTTTGAATTTTGTGGTGACTCCTGAAGGATTGGAAGATCAAATGTTGAACATTGTGGTGAAAATCGAAGAGCCGATCAAAGATGAACAACGGCAAAAGAACATCAAGGAATTCTATGAAAATAAGCGAGAACAGAAAAAAAATGAGGACCGGATCTTACAATTGCTTTCTGAAACCACAGGGAATATTTTAGATGATGAAATTTTGATCGACGCATTGGAAAAATCCAAAGTGGCTTCAATAGAAATCGAAGAGAAATTACAGGCTCAGGAAGCAAATCGTGAGCTTTTCAACCACACGAGGAATTTCTATAAAGAAGCAGCCCGGCGAGTATCAAACCTTTATTTCGTCGTGATGGAACTAGCGAATCTTGAGCCGATGTATCAATTTTCTCTGGATTCATATGTGTCTCTCTTTAGGAAAGGTATAGACAAGACTCCTCCTGGCAAGGAAACTCGTGTGAAGAATATTAATAACACGTTCACATCTTTATTATATGATCATGTGGTAAGATCTCTTCTAGAGAAAGATAAGCTCATTTTCTCTTTCCTGATCTGTACAAGCATCATGCAACATGAACTCAATTCAATAAATAGTCAAGAATTGAGATTCCTGATGATCGGAGGCACTGCCACCAGCACCATTAAGAAAAATCCAGCACCAGAATGGCTTTCTGTGAAACAATGGGCCACCATAGTTGAAGTGGCAGAAAATCTGAAGAATTTCAAAGGATTTGATGATTATTTCATAGAAGATATAGCCACTTGGGAAGCCATTTATCAATCATCCACCCCACATATCAGTCAGCAGGATTGCGAATGGCCTGCCCGATGCCTTTCTACATTAAATTCTTTCCAAAGATTGATAATTCTCAGAATCTTGAGGCCAGATAAGATCATTCCAGCTATTCAAAACGTGATCATAGAGGTGATGGAGCCCAAATTCATTGAAATTCCGCCGTTTGAAATCCAAAAGGCTTTCGATGATAGTGACAAATTGAGTCCTTTGATCTTTATCTTATCGCCAGGTGCGGATCCTAGAATCGAATTGATGAATCTAGCAGAAAAGCTTGGTTTGAAGAACAGTTTGTTGACTTTATCGTTGGGTCAAGGTCAAGAAAACGCGGCTATCAAAGCAATGAATAAAGCGATGAATGAAGGCAAATGGGTCCTTTTGCAGAATTGTCATTTGGCAGTATCATTTATGCCCACACTTGAGAAATTATTAGAAAATCTAAGTCCTGAAGGTTGTCATAAAGACTTCAGATTATGGTTGACCTCAATGCCAAGCCCCGACTTCCCAGTGTCGATCTTACAAAAAGGAATAAAGATGACTTTTGAGCCACCGAAAGGACTTAAAAACAATTTGATGCTTTCTTATTTACAAATTGACCATAAGAAATTCGAAAATGATTGTCCGAATAAGCCTGCGGCATATAAGAAATTGTTATTTGGGCTAAGCTTTTTCCATGCTTTGGTCTTAGAAAGGAGGAAGTTCGGGCCTTTAGGATGGAATATCCCATATCAATTTTCAGCAACCGACCTAATGATTTCTATCTCACAATTGAAACTTTATTTAGGATCATATGAGCAAATTCCATGGGAAGCATTGAATTATATGGTGGCTGAGGCGAATTATGGAGGGAGAGTCACTGATCCCAAGGATAGAAGATTGATTAGCATCATATTGAAGGATTTCTATTGTAATGAGATTCTGAATGATGGATATAAACTATCAGAAAGTGGGACATATTTTGCTCCGCAGGAGGGAAGTCTAGAGGATTATAAGGAATATATCAGGGGGTTACCTAGAAATGATAGTCCTGAAGTATTTGGAATGCATGATAATGCTGAGATATCAGGCGCAATTTATGAGACGAATTTCCTTTGTGCATCCATATTGTCATTATTGCCTAGATCAGTTGGAGGAAGTGGGGGGTCGATTGAAAATATCATAAAAGATAAAACCCAAGGCATTTTGAAGAGATTACCTAAACCTTTTGATGTGGATGAAGTATCCAAGAAACTTCCTGTGAAATATGGTATTTAATAATTTTTAACCTTTATATAATCTATTATTTTTTTAGAGGAATCCATGAACACTGTCTTGCAACAAGAACTCATCAGATTCAATAAGTTGCTAAACACTGTGACTCAAAGTCTCAATAACCTTATTAAAGCAATTGATGGGTTCGTGGCCATGTCAAATGAATTAGAAGAGGTTTTCAATAAAATCTTCGATAACAAAGTCCCGGAACTATGGCAAAAAGTGGCCTATCCTTCTTTGAAACCTTTGGGATCATGGGTGAATGATTTCGTTGAAAGACTTGAATTTATGGAGAAATGGGTGCAAAACGGAGCTCCTGCCAGTTTCTGGATCTCTGGCTTCTATTTTACCCAATCGTTTTTGACAGGAACGTTACAAAATTATGCGAGAAAATATCAAATTCCTATAGATACTTTGGGGTTCGATTATGTGGTTCTAGCAAAATCACATGATATCTCCAAACCGCCTGCTGATGGATGTTATGTATATGGACTATTTCTTGATGGTGCGAGATGGAATGAAGAAAAAGATGTGTTGGATGAGCCTATGCCTAAAGTCTTATATTGCCAAATTCCATATATTTGGTTAATTCCCAAAGTAGCAACCAAAGATGATGAAAATAGAAGAGATGTAAGGAGATTTTTTAAAAAATTGAGTTAATTTTAGTTTTTTTTAGAAATATGAATGTCCAGTCTATAAGACCAGCAGAAGGGCTGGGACACTTTCAACTACGGGACATTCGACTAATTATGTGCTTAGTATTTCGTTGAATATTGAAAAGGAAATGGGGCCTGAACATTGGGTGAAAAGAGGAGTGGCGTTGTTAACTCAACTTGATGATTAAAGTAGAACCTAGTAGAAAAGGAGTTTTTTATTTTACTTAATAAAAATATAATTAAGAAAAAGACAAAATTAATAATTAAAAGGAAAAATTCATTGGAAAATAAAATAAATGGAAAAAGCTTTTGAAAAAATATTCTAATTTTTCATTAAATGAAATAATAATATTATTAATCAGTCTGAGCTTCAACGAACTAATAGAGAATTAGCAAGATTTCCATTTTGATCCTTAAATCGTATTTTTTTTTATGTTTTTTGAAGTATTTTGTTCGCTTTTCAAAAAGAAGATAAAAGTTTTAAAAAAAAGGAAAAAAATTAACCCTATTTTATTTTGTTAAGCTTTTCACCAAAAAAATATCAAAAACCTCTTCTAATAATGGAAATACTTCAAGATCTTGCTAATTTTCATGAATATTTTTATAAAAATTCAAGAACGAACTGTTAGAAAAAAAAAATGACTAATCATCAATTATTGAACTGACAGATATTTTTCCCATTGCAATAAAAAAAAAAAAAATACTGTCAATAAAACCGAAAATAACATGACAGATATTTTT
>Ga0302186_10002468_pt1 | contig 14193 bp, 7 predicted proteins | sample II_Bog_E1_2_FD_198782 | JGI IMG/M metagenome (GOLD analysis project Ga0302186, IMG submission 198782) | Peat permafrost microbial communities from Stordalen Mire near Abisko, Sweden - II_Bog_E1_1 | ecosystem: Environmental > Terrestrial > Soil > Wetlands > Peat | place: Sweden: Abisko, Stordalen... | reverse complement strand
TTTTGCTGTAGGACAAAAGCCCTTTGCAGTTTACCAATCAAGAGAAAGACAATTTAAATATCCAATGAAAGTCGCAAAAGCTAATAATCACTCGATGATAGTTTGGTTCGATTAAGCACTTGTACAAAATTATATCCTATATATCTTTAATCTGAGCGATACTATTGGTGGAAACTATTCTTAAATTAAAATAACAAACTATAAAGAGTAGACATGGACAAGACTTGTCTTAAATGTTTGGTAAAAAAAAAGAGGAGAATTTTTATTGATCACACAAGGCCATTATCGAAAATATACATATCAAATTTTTCGGCTTGAAGCGGACAATAGTTGTATTTGGTAGAGTTCTCATATTCTAAATTGCTAATTTTAGTAATTAGTGCACAGTCATAATATGGGTAAATTTTCGTTTATTGTTATGAGTAATAAACTGATTTAATTCTAAAAATTAAAAACCCTTGACAGAACTTTGTATATTAACAACGAGACATAAGAGATAGTGGGCATTGAAAATACTTCAAGTACCTATAAGAAAGTAAGTTACTTTTTTCCAAGTTATAATCCTTGCCTATTATATAAGATTATATATGATATTAATAAAATGTATCCAGCTGAAATCACCATTATTTAAAGAGAAATGTTTAATTAATGGGAGGTAATTTTGCATTTTCTAATTCATTTAAATGATGATTTTGATGATGATTTGCTCAAAGATGCTGTTTAACTGATTGACTATTCAAATAAATATCTAGAAGAGGAGTCGCAAGATAAAATATCAGGAAAGTCTGTCAGCAAAAAGACAAAAGAAAAGGAAAAGGAAGAAGATTCATTAAAGTAATCAAAACACTTAAAATAATAATATGAGATAGATAAATGATGATATTTTTTATTTAAATATTGATAAAATCAATTCTTATGAAATAAATCAAAGGAAAAATATATTGAACTCAAGTCAAACTTTGCTGTTATCTTCTAATGCTTTCCTTCACCACTAAAACCTTGAAACTATCAACTTAATAAAAATCGATATTAATATCAGCAGAATAAAGAATAATAAGAGTAAAGGCTGAGCCAGTTTGAACGAATTATTTATTAATCATATCCTGTAGATTATTATTAATATAGTGATAATTGATAAAGTATATTTTTATGAGAATGAGAATTTAGACTTTTCTTATAAATTGAAAAAACAACATGATTATTATTCATCAGCAATAACGAAAGAATTTAAAGTTTTATCCATCTCCAGGGAACTACTATCGAAGCTAATTGTATCCTGCCCTAAATGACACATTCGTGTACTTAGGTTTTGGATTATAATGGTAACTTGAAAATAATGATATTCCACAAATACAAAAAAATCTTTGTTTAGTGCACTGCGACAATTAAGGAAAAATACTATTTTCGTATATTGTAAATTAGCCCGAAATATCTTCAAGTTTGACAACTAAATTATTGATAGTTTCTGAGAAAGAAATTATAACTATTCAACGCCCATAAAATAGACTTTTGTTCATAGATTTATAAACCCATTAAATCTGTTTTTTCTATCATAAATTCAAGGCCAGTTCTTTCAAAGATATTAATCTTCATATATTCTCAGAAACAGATTTAGTTTGTGTTGAAGAAAGATACGACTAAAATCAACTCTCAATTACCTATTACTGCCTGCCGTTAATATTAGGAGCAAAATCTTTCGCCTTTTATGAGTCAAAGGTTGATTAATTTTAGCGCAACATGAAAGTAATAAAAGCCAATAATCACTCAATGATAATTTGGTTTAAAGAGTCACTTCAAGAAAAGTTCACTCTACATGTATTCGATATACGCGATTTAATTGGAGGAAAATATAACAGAATTGAATTCAATCATATTATTCCTGATTACAATGAGAGACTATTAGTCCGAAATGCTTGGTAAAAAAGAAGAGGAGAGTTTTTATTTGCAGTTCAATCCTATAAACTCTATATGCGAAATTACAAGATCAAGATAATGAAACTTGAAGTTGAAAATAATAGGTTTAATTAGACTGAGATAAAGTTTAATTGCCCATTATCTAACCAAATTTTAAATTTTAGCTTCAATTTAGGGTAAATTTGTTTTATGGAGGTGCTCAATATGTCGAAAACATTCACAAAAATTTATTACAATGTTTATTTGCATAACAGAACAGAAGAAATCATTATGATTCAGGAAAATAACAATTAGCATCATAACAAAGTTGGTTATTTTTTTCCAAGCTACAATCCTTATCTAATAAATAGTATCTCTTATGAAAATATCGAAAATACGACCAATTATATGATTGCAGTCAAGTAAACTCGCATCTAAAGTTTGCAATTACTCGATCTTCATATTTTACTTTAATTAAACCAGGATTTTGATGACGATCTAATCAAAGATATTATGGAGTTAATTGATTCTGTTAAAAGATAAGATAAATAAACAATATCAGAAAAATAATAACATTTAGTTGAATAAAGTATATCATAAGAATAAGGAGATCTCAGCAGTAGCAATATCTATGCTGATAGATGTACATCTGAATAGTCAATGCAAATTAATTAACCATAAGAATGCTAAAAGGAGTGAATAAGGATAAATTTTGATTTTAAATATATCTGCAAATTCAACATATGTTTCATAGTTTAAAGTAATCAGCGATATTAGTAAAAAAATTGTCTCAGACTAGTTTGTTTATAAATAATATTTAAATAATTCGCGAAAGATCTTTAAGAAGCAGTAAACTTTATGATACAAAATTAAAGAATATTCATGCATGTAAATATTTGTTATCTTTTTATTGATCAAATAATAAATTTATATTTTCTGATGAAATCACTCTAGAATTATTATTTTTCAATATTTTAAATGCTGCAATTTTGTTTATTGATTTTATTTAATCATCCTATTTATCAATTTTTAACTCTTTTTGTCTTTCTATTTTTTTAATGTAAGTCTATTAAAAATGATTTCCAGAGAGATCACAATAATATTATCCAAAGATAAAAATTAAACATTATATTATGGTTAATCCAAATCGTAATTATTTTAATTATACTAAGAATATTTCAAATAGTTTTCATTATTGTCATATTGTAAAATCATAAACTTTAATATTTAATTCCTTTATATTTTTATACTTTTTAAAAATTAGCTTTCCAATATCTATTTTTTTATGCTAATGTCAAGATATTAATCAATTAATTTAACGCAATAGGCAATTATATTGACTAGTTTAATTTTTAATGGAACCAGATCACCGAATTAGAACCAAGTTCTGCAACAACTGCAAGTGTTGGATTAAGATCATGCACTTTGATGTTCATTTGACTCGGTGCAAATCTTTATCGAATCCGCCAAGTTTTAGGTAACGCGGAATAGATATCAAGAAGACTATTTAATCAATTGCAAAAAAAGAAAACCCTTACTTGAAGATGCCTTAAAATGAAGAAGAGTTATTTCCTTGCTGCCTTTGTGGGTTTAGTCAGACTATATTAGACTTGGACACTCATCCCAGATAATGTCCTAGCCGATAAATGAAATGCTGTTTTTGTCAATTTCTTTTTCCTACTTACCTTATTAAAGATCATGAAGCTATTTGTCCTCAAAAGCATCGTACTCGCCCTTTACCTTCAGAATTGTCCGGTCATCCATAAGTAAATAAATTGCCATAAGACATTGATGATATACAAATTTCAGAAATCAATTAAGATTCACCAAGAAACAGGGATGAAATAGATTTATAGCAAATAGAAGATAGAAGAGAAGTTATTTAAATACATGAAAGAATTCAAGAATTAGCTAGCCGCAAAAGTGAGGATATGAGTGGACTTAAAGAATAAGAAATTGCCAAGATAAAAGACAGGAAGTTCAAAAAGCAAGAGCCATAAAAATGTTCCATATGCTATTGCTAATTTTTTGACAATGACCTAATCAAAGATCTTCCTTGTAAGCATATTTATCATTCCTAATGTATTTCAAAATGGCTGTTAAAAAATCCGTCTTGCCCAATGTGCAAGCTCAATATTTCAAAATCAATTGATACAAGCGAGAGTAAGGAAAAAAAAGAGAGTTAAGACAAGAAATAGCCATTTTATCGGAAGATTTTTCAAAGATTTACTAGCTGGTGGACAGAGAGTCATAGCATAAAGGGGTCATAAGAAGTAAATTAGAGGAAGTGAAGAGATATTTGTAATTGATCATCAATATACTTGAACTAAAACCAAATAAGAAGTGAGATAATAAATGAATAATTATAAAGGATATCGTTATATATTGTTGATTCCAATGATTCCAATCATCTTATAACTTCATTGAGTGAAGAAATAGACTTGATTTATAGTTTATCAGCTTATCAAATTTAAATTTATTTCTTATAAGATTTAATGTGATTTAAAAATTTAATTTAATTTGAAATATAATAAAGTTGAATCAATGAATTTCATTGACAAAGATTTTCAAAGTCTAGAACAATCACCGTAGTTTTATAACAATAACTATGAGGAAGATTTTAACCCCATCTCCAGGAACGCTGTTGTTTCACATGCTCTCAGTTATCTGACATATATCAAAAACAAAATAGAAGCCAACGAAGAAATTGGAAAAGAAGGGCTCACTGATGATCAATTTAAAAATATTCGAGAAGTAGACACCTCAATATATTTGGGAAAAGCTATGGCCTAAAATTATATTGAGTTAAAGAAGTAAAAAGGCGAAGAGGAACCGCTCAATGGAGATGATGTCTTTAAATTGGTAAGGCTAACCTTCTCATCTGACTTACTTACAATTACTTTCATGTTTGGAATAGACGCAACCTTCCGTTTAATATTTTCAATTTTTCTTTTTTATCTTTTGGAAGCAGTTACAGACGGAGATCTAAGAACAGCCTATATATACTGCACACTTTTAGTAGTGTTATGGTATATATCTCAAATAATTAAGCAGAATGCCTGGACAGATTGCTGTGTTCTAAGTTCTAGAATAAAAGCAGCCCTCGCCATGTTATTGTATGCCAAAATAACAAAGTTAACGCTGTATGTCATGAAACTATCAGAAATAGGTAAAATTACAAATCTATTGTCAAATGACTTAACTGTTATTGAGCAAAGACTACAATCATTTTTAAATGCCTTGCTTTTTCCAATTGTAGTTATTGGGTCAACCACTCTTTTGATTGTAAGGTTAGGATGGCCTGGAGCATTAGGAATGACAATTTTCCTATTAATGCTTCCAGTATTGAACTTTATCTCAAAGGGCAACGGAAAACTTCTCCAAGAGATCAACGTTTATAAGGACCAAAGAATAAAAACGACAACTTAAGTAATATAAGGCATAAAATATATCAAACTCTATGGATGGGAAATAGCCTTTCGGAGGATTATACAAGATATCAGAGAGAAAGAGATCCTCAACTACAAAAGACTTAGTTGGGGTCGCAGTATATAACGAGCCGTAGGCAATTCTATGGGTTATTTCGCAGTAGTTGCCATGTTCATCACAGCTCACTACTTTTCTTCGAGAGAATTGACAATTCCTCTAATATTTTCAACTTTGGAAATAATAATCAGTCTTAGAATGTTTGTGAGAAACGTTGTATTTGGATTTAACTTCTACTATGAAATTAAAGAAGTCTTTTCTCGATTTGCCAGCATATTTAATATTTAAAACACTAGTATGATTCAAATTGACGAGGACTTGAAGAAACCACTTTCTAAATAAGATAAACAAAATTTAGAAAGCAAGCTTATCGGGGATGAAATTTAGCAAAATTTAGTTAAACCTGGATAAATTATATTTAAAAACTTCAATGGCTATTGGGAAAAAGATCTAACAACTGCATCCTTGAAAAATATCAATCTACAGTTTCGAAAATGCACCTATTATGGCATCACTGGCAAGGTGGGATCAGGCAAAAGTGGTCTACTTGGAGCCATTCTTGGTGAAATTCCTTACTACTCCGGAGTTATAGTTGTTGGCGGCTCGATCTCCTATGTTGAACAGTAACCTGTCATTTTCTCAATGAGTGTTAGAGATAACATCCTTTTTGGGAAAGCTTTTGATCAGAAAATGTATGATTATGTCCTCCACGCCTCCTGTTTAGAATCTGATTTGGAGATTTTAGATGCAGGCGACCAGACTATGGTCGGAGAGAAAGGAATTACTTTATCGGGAGGTCAGAAAGCTAGACTAGCTTTGGCCAGAGCACTTTACGCTGATGCAGACATTTATATCTTTGACGATCCAATCTCAGCTGTGGATGCAAAAGTAGCACAACAGATAAACTAAAGGTGTCTAAAGGTGTTAAGCAAACATAAAACAGTGATTTTGGTAACTCATCAGATTAGCTTTCTTTACGACTGCGATCAGGTGATCATCTTAGAGAATGGAATCGTCAAGAATAAGGGTTCTCCTACTTTATTAATCAAATAGCTCGAATAAATGAGTCATAACTTTAAAGTAGAAAAAGATCGCACCCAAACATAAATGTAGATTAACACTTTATAGTAGCAATAAATCAGCAATGTTCATTAACTTAGTCTTCCATCATAAGAATAAATAGGTCCCAAAATCAGACAACCTTTCAAAGAACAAAATGCAACTGTGACCTTTTCCTCGTACACTAAATTCTTTTTTTCAAACGAATAAAATTATTTTCTACTACCAGCGACAATAATTTTATTCTTGATGGGTGAATGCGTTACAACTCTAATATTTCGATTTCTAGCTATGTATATGCTCATCAAAGAGGGTTTACCAAATATTTTCAACTAAAATTTTAGCCTATATTGGTACATTCTCGGATTATTGCTCATCATCTGCTTTTGCTTATTGGTCCTGAAATATTATTGCCTCAGTATTTCAATTCTTATGGCCAACTAGAAAATCCATGAAAAAATGATCAATGGGATTGTCCGTAGTCCGATGTAATTCTTTGATGTGACTCCTTCTGGTACTTTGCTAAACAATTTTTCAAGTGATTTGGGTATTCTTGATAATTCTCTTTCATTGACGATTATGGACATGTTCTAAGGACCAGCCACAACTCTAGTTGCCTTTGCTAACATCTGCCTAATTGATATATTTTTCCTACCACCATCATGTATCATAATTCCAATTATAATCGCACTTTTCATCTATTCACGGCCTGCCCTTATTCAGTGTAAACAAAAGGATTTAAAAAACAGGAGTCCAATTTTTCACAGTTTTAACGAAGGAATCGGCGGATTGGTTCAAATAAGAACTTATGGCAGAAGAAAGGACCTTCTACATAAATTTACATATATAGTGAATAACTCGTCAAGAGCCATCATGGCCTTTGATATAGTGTCTCGAGCCTTTTCATATTACGTCACCTTAAGTGGAATTATATTAATGCTTATTGGTATGGAATTAGGAGTGTGGAAGTCTAATCCAATCGACGCTGGATTATACGGAATGACAGTTATATTTTTAGTCCAGTTTAGTTAGTTTGTCCAATTATTTTTGAGACAAATCATTGCAGTGGAAGGTTTATGATTAGCAGCGAAAGAGCATTCCAAATTATAAACTTGCCAGCCGAAAAAGACTTGAGAAATGATTATGACAAGGAAATTGGATTGGAAGAAGAGGTGTAAGCGGTGACAAACGATAAATATTTCCATTAATAATGGCCAAAACGTTCTTCAATTGAATTTGCTAATTTATCAGCCAAGTACAAAGACGATCTTCCTCTAGTCCTCAAAAATATTGGTTTTCAAGTTCGTGCTGGTGAAAAGATTGGCATTGTTGGCAGGACAGGTGCTGGAAAATCTTCCATTATACAGGCCATCTTTAGAATTATTGAACCGAAAATCGACTCTGTTTACTCTTTTGGAGGATACAATGCTCTGAAAATGGGATTACATTCGCTAAGACAACACATTTCAGTGATTCCGCAAACTCCTTTTCTTTTCAAAGGAACAATCAAACAAAACATCGACCCTTTTAGCACTTTTGATGATTAAGTTCTATGGGAAGTACTGTAGCAATCAGGCCTAAAGAAACACGTTGAATCAGTACATTTCTTTTTATTTAGCTTCCCAATCAACTTGAAACTGACATCTCGAATAGTTCATAGTCGTTTTCAGTCGGTCAAAAGCAATTACTATGTCTAGCAAGAGCCCTGCTGCGGAATAACAAAATTTTAGTTTTGGATGAGGCAACATCAAATGTTGATATGACCACTGACGCTTTTATCCAGAAAGTGCTTAAGGATCACTTTACAGACACCACTGTGATCACAATCGCTCACCGCCTCAATACAGTGGCAGATTACGATAAGATCATTGTGATGCACAGAGGAAGAATTACGGAGTCGGGTTCTCCTCATGAATTGATTCAAAAGAAGGGAACCTTTTATGAAATGGTGCAGCACACTGGCAAAAATGCAAATATAATAATATCGAAGGCAAAGAGCAGTTACTAAGCCAAAAATTTTAAGAATAAATAAGGTAAATTAGTTTGATTTTCTATTTTAGCATTCTTAATTTAATATTCTTTGAGTTGAATCGCCATTACTCTTACTAGGACATATCGAAACAAGGTTTTTGCCAATTAATTTTTTTTTTCCCGCAACATCAAACTCTATCACTGCCCTTGTTGTACTGCCAACTAATTTTGCATTTATGAGGTTGTTCCTTCTACCATAAGTCCGAATCTTCACCAAATCATTAAATATTTAGCCAAAAAGAGAAAGATTTACTCTAATTTTTAAACCATTCTGCTATAATATTCCTTCGAATTTATATATTCTATAAAATTGAAAAAAATCATTTCAGTATAAGATTTAATTTCAAATATTAAGCAAATAATAACTAAGATACATAATCATTCATGCCGTGAATCAGTATTTAATATGATTATTTTTGAGAATTAATTGTAATCTTCCAATCTCATTTAGACGTTCCTTGTTTTTTTCAGTTTCATATTGGTATTCCTTCGTTTTTTGATACATAATTAGGCGATATTCATGTAACTGCGCACACAATATTTGGTTTACATTTTTCTAATTATGATTACTTTATTATTTAGTATTTGTCTTGAGAACAAATGATTAATGTTAAACAATTAACCTTCGCTTTTATTATTTCAGTTGATTTATTTATTTTTTTAATTCGATAATCTTAAGACACATATTTTGTTCATTGTTTTTCATATTTTATTTTTCCTTTTACAGAGACTGAATATACTCTTGATCGATCATCAATTTCAGTTTGGCAATTTCTGCTTTTAGGCTTTCCAAATTCGTTAAAAGCTATTGATTTTATTTGAATTTTTATTGTTGTAAAACTGCATTCTCATGAATACTAATTATATTTTTATTATTCAAATCTGCATTGATGAGTTCATGATAATTCAATTCTTTTTGAAAAAGATTATTATTTTAATTAAGATTAGTTTATTATTAAATTCCTTATTTTGGAGTTTAAAAGGTCTCAATGTCAATATTTAAACTATTACATTAATCAGATTTTTGATGAGTCTGCTTTATTTATAGTGCATTCAACTGTTATTTGAGTGAATCAATCTATTTTGTTTTCTAATCAATAGAAGTTTGAAGATAATCTTCATTATTTTTTGATATTTGCTTCATGGAAACCATTTATTATAGTTGACGTATTAATTTAGCTTAATTCTAATTCATAATATTTTGAAATTACCTCATTCTTTATTATTGCTCTTTTTCAGTCTTCTTCTTTTATTCATCCATTTGAATCAGTGTATTTTTTATTATCTTAAATCTCTACAATAGAGTAGAAACAGGTATTTGTTAACCATCAACTATTATGAATTTTAACTCATTGATCTTATCACGCGATAGAGATAATTAAGCTTCAAGTGAAGATATGACAACATCTTTACCTTTTGATGCCTAAAATTAAACTTCAATTTGATTTCTTAATTCATTTATCAGAAAATTACGAGCAGTGAGCTCAACTTATCGACTACCGATTTATTATTAAAGCTTTTTAATTTGAACAGAAAAATCATCTTCAATATCCTGCTCTAATTCTTAGTTAATTTTCAATAAATTTGGCTGTTTTTATTTATTGGTTTTCAAAAAACAAATATCTTTTTAGTGATCCTATCTTTTTAATTCCTCTAAAGATGCATTTAGACCGAAAATTTCATCCTGAACAATTCTTAGTTGGTCTTCTAATCCTGAATTGCTCTCCCTTAAATGGAAATTATCACTATTGATATTAATCATTTTTTTTCTCCATTATTACTCTTTTTTCTTCATCTTATCAATAAGTTCCTATTACTTTTTGTGCAGTTTGTCTAACTCTGACACCAAACGATTTTAATTTGATTATAACTAGCTATTGATTGAAATGCGATTGATTAAAGATTGCTTTAAAGAAAGAATTTACTTCTAATAATTTGTTTTAAGTTGTTTCATCTATTCTATTAAAATTTGCCTCTGATTATTGCACTCTTTAAGGTGAAATGATTTTTACGTCAATTATTTTTATTGCACCACCATTAGTTGTACCTGAGCTTCGCTAAATTTTAGATTTTATAGGTTTTAGCTTATCAATGATAATAATTTATTGTTCTGGCTGTCTTACTCAAAAAATTGGTTAATTTGTCCATGAAGAAATTCAATTTATGATTGCACTCTGATATCACAATCAAAATGTGTCTTATATTGATGAGAAGTTTTGATGCTCTTATATATAGTCGTATTTTTTCTCTGTTATCTTTCACTGTGATTGAAGTAATTTTACTTTTATCTATTTTCCCCGAACAGATTTTGCTCTAACGGATTGAAGGGTTACTCTTTGATAGTTTATAAATTTAGTTTTACATTTTGGATAATAATCGGAGTAGTATTATTTAATGAAGGAAGTTATTCGCAAGATTCCCTCTATAAATTATCCTCAGTAAATATTTGTTTTGAAGAGGATGAGGATAGCAGCAAGTTCTTTAAGTGTTGCACTTAAATTTATTTTCTTTCGGATTTAAACTGAGATTATTTGAGTTATTTCAACTATCTTTAACGATTTTATAACAGATATTCCAGTTTTCCAATCTTTTCTTTGTATACATCTAATTTCTTATGCAGGATGCCCTCTTATATTTTTTAATTAATTGTAACATTATTCTATACCTTTTTGGTCCGTTCAAGAAAGATAAGAGTTGAAATCGTTTCAGCAACCCATTCGCCTTTAGCCGAAACAGTGCCAATAAACATAGTTCGTGAGTTACCTCCAAGACTATCTTTGAGCAATTTTGTTAAGACTGAATCTCGGTAAGGTACATGCACATTCTTATTCTTGATCTCAACCAACTTAGCAATAACAGTGCTCAAGATAGTTAGGGATTTGTTAATACCTGCTGCTTCTTTAAGTCTACTTCCCTCCGACTATGTATTTTTTTGTTTTTCTGATCCAGCTAAATCAACAAAATTAATTTTCGAAATTCTAATGACTGAAGCATTATTGTTTTTGATCTTTGATTCAACACATACTGTCATAATTGAGTGAGATCTGGATGAAGATTCGTTCATTTTAGTTGATTTTGTCAGTCTGTTTTTAATTCCGACATTTATAATTTAATTGAAATCATCAGCATTTTGCACTAAAATTTAAAGGAGGCCCTACACGCAAAAACCTGTTTTGACAAACTCTCGAATATGAATTTCTCTTTCTTTCTTTTCATCTTTTCCACTGTTTTTCATTAGATCACGAATGGTTTAGTTATAAATTTCAAGATAGGTGGACCTAATAGTAAAATGTTCGATATTTGGATCACTTGATAATTGATTCCAGAGTAAATTTAGAGTTTTTTGAACTAAACCAGAGGAAGTAGAATTGCCGGTCATTGTATATGTCTTTCCTGTTCCAGTTTGTCCGTAAACTAGGAGGCAGCTGTTGTAGCCTTCAATAGTATTGTAGGCAAGCTCCCTTCCCACTTTTTAGAAAACATCAACATCAGAGCATTATGACGAAAATATATGATCAAAGGTAAAGGGCCTGCATCCGCACCATATAACTCCATTGTTACTTTGATCACGATAAATAGATCTAGAAGAGGGTGGCTGAATGCGTACCATCACTTGTACTGAAGTTTCCAATTTGCTCATTCAGGGTCAAATTAGTCAAATTATAATGCAGTTAATAAAGTCTGATGCTATTAATAAATATGTAGATAGTAAAGAAAGTTAAATACTTTGAAAAAATAATTTAATAAATAATTCAAATACCTAAAAAGCCAGATTTGTTAATATTTGAGATATTCTTTAGTGTGCGACTCTATGTATGGCAGCACGCATTTATAAATATACGATTAGGTGGGTAAACAAGCCATATAATGTTAGGAAGCAGCTTGATTGTCTCCCTTTGATCAGTTTTGGCATTAGTCTAATCTTTACACTATTACATTCATTAAGTTAAAGGTTTCCATTTTAATGAAAAGTTAAAGAATAAATTTATAATATAATTCGTTGCTAAATATTCTTTAATGCTAAAAGTAGTGTTTATTGGCCATTGTTGATGATAAGAATATCATAATTCTATTTGTATTTAGATTCATTTCAAAAACGGTTTTCTTCATTTTACTGAGAACTTAGGCTTGGATTCAATAAAACAGGATTTTATAACAACTAATAGCAGTGCTCTCTTCGGTGGTGAAATCGCAGGAATTGGAGGATAATACACAAAGCGCTGTGCAATTATTGTTTGATTGATCCTATATAAAATATTGATTAAATAATTATTTGGATAAAATATTAACAAGCAATAAGAAGAGAAAATACATAGAGAGTTAAAAATTGACCATTTCTAAGTTCATTATGAGAAATATTGCTCATTTCCGGTGTGGAGAATAAGAATTATCATAGGCCAGCATTATTATATCAAACCTAATTTTGACCGTTATGTAAATTAATATTTTATTTAATAAAAGATTTGCTATATGCGACTTTTATCATTTTTCATCATTTGGAAGAAATCTGATAGGGTTAATTGCACTATCATCAAATCGCTAACGTTCGAAGGGCATTTTTTCAGATTATCCTCTCATTTTTTATTTTTGAATCATACTCTCAAGGGCATTATTGAATCTTTAATTTTTCTCTCTTATAAACAACCTCCCTTCAGTGTCTCTTCGTTTATGTTTGCACAAATCTCCGATTGAACGTGTTAACTCTTACTCATTCATTCCCTCTCGATAGTGTTTATACAACTCTTCATCATTATGGAGATCTTTTTCTATTTAAGATATCTAATCCTTAAATTTGATATTTGAGTTTGGAGGAAATAAGGAAGGATACTGCGAGGTAAAGATTGATCTGAGTTGCAAACAAAAAGATTGACTAAGATATTGAGAGTAAAGATCCAATATTTGCGGAAGACTTCCCCGAAGTATGATTTCAGTGATATCATTTAGAGTAACTTTAGCACCACAAAGCTGAGTGAGAAACATTTATAAGCCCTGTAGTAGCTGATATGTCGTTGGGTTGATGAAACTAAGTATTTGTGGGGAGTTTTGTGTGAGGAGAGCCGTCATATAATTTAAATTTTTGCCTCCGTTTTGAATATAAGAAAATAATTGCTGATATATTTCAGAATCAGTGAGTTTTATTCGAAGATGGTTATTTACAGTAGGAAGCATAAATGCATTTTGCGGTTGAAAGAATCCATTATTACTCTGGTTTTAAAATATACCATTTGCAGTGTTAGATTGAACAAATATGTTTCCATTATGAGATTAATTGAGACCAAAGCCATAGTTTTGCTGATTGAAAGCATTGGTGCTTGATTGATTGATGCCTTTGGTGGTTGTCTTTTGATTAAACATATTGCTATTGCTGAACAGATTGCCTTGGGGATTTGGTATGTTTGTGCTGCCGTTGGTGGTTGTCTTTTGATTAAACATATTGCTATTGCTGGACAGATTGCCTTGGGGATTTGGTATGTTTGTGCTGCCGTTGGTGGTTGTCTTTTGATTAAACATATTGCTATTGCTGGACAGATTGCCTTGGGGATTTGGTATGTTTGTGCTGCCGTTGGTGGTTGTCCTTTGATTAAACATATTGTTATTCTGATTAAATATATTGCTATTGCTGGACAGATTGCCTTGGGGATTTGGTATGTTTGTGCTGCCGTTGGTGGTTGTCTTTTGATTAAACATATTGCTATTGCTGGACAGATTGCCTTGGGGATTTGG
>Ga0302186_10002463_pt1 | contig 14211 bp, 10 predicted proteins | sample II_Bog_E1_2_FD_198782 | JGI IMG/M metagenome (GOLD analysis project Ga0302186, IMG submission 198782) | Peat permafrost microbial communities from Stordalen Mire near Abisko, Sweden - II_Bog_E1_1 | ecosystem: Environmental > Terrestrial > Soil > Wetlands > Peat | place: Sweden: Abisko... | reverse complement strand
AATCGGATCAGTGCCCATATCGACAAAGGGCGCAATGGCGACTGGGCCGGCGATGGTGATGCGATATTCCAAGTTGCCGTGCAGACTGAGATCGCCGCCGGGAGTCACCAGCTGATTGTAGGGAACGGGGATATTCCAGCAGTTGCTGGCGCAGGATCCGTTGGCGCCGGTGAACACGGGAAAATGGGGATTGGCGGGGACCAAGGAACCATCCGGGTTCCTGAGGGGCACACTCTGGGCGCTGGGCAGGTAGGCGATGGGAGAGACGGTGCGGATGTCGAAGCCGCGCAGATCGTTTTCGCCGCCCAGGTAAGATCGTTCAAAGGGCGGCGCAACGATTCCGCCGTAACCCGAGATAAACGAACCCTGCACGTTGTAACCGAGCGCGTTGCGGCGGTGTTGCATGGGGAAAAACTGCTTGTATTGGACGATGGGGCGGATGACGTGGACCGTGCCTCCGATGCCGGCGAACTCGCCGCCGACAAAGAAGCTCTTGCCTTTGTGGGGCGCGTAGTAGGAATCGAGAGTGTTGATGCTGAAACTGGGAGTGATCTTGCTGGTGATGATGCCGTTGAGGGCGTTCGGTCCGGTAATGCCGCGGAAGTTGAGATTCTCGAACAGCAGCTTGGAAGCGTTGCTGACGGCGATGAGAGACGAGCGGTCGAACGAGTAGGCGATCCCCAGGCGCTTGAAAGAATGATGGAGCGGATAGCTCACGCTCATGGTCGCTCCCTGGCTGGATTGCGAGTAGTTCTGGAGGTTCTGGGCATAGACCGACGGCAAATTCAGGTTCTGCCCGGTCTGGATGGCATACTGCCGGGCCTGGTCATAGCTGGTCTTGCGGGCGTAGACGTTAAAGCCAGCCTGGATCGGGCGGTCGAACAGGTAGGGCTCGGTGAATCCAAATACGAGGTCGCGCTGGCGGGCGCCGAGACTGGCGTTGACCGAGAGCGTCTCGCCCAATCCTAGAAAATTGTTGGTGGCGTAGTTGAGGCCGACAAAGGCACCGGCCAGACCGCTCACGCCGCCTTGCAGTCCGATGCTGTTCTTGCCTTTTTCATGGACTTTCAGGGTGAGATCGACGGTGCCGTTCTTTTCGTCGAGGTGGCGTTCGGTGGTGTTGGGGTCGTCGGGCTTGAGCTGGTCGAAATAGCCGAGCTGGTTCAGGCGCAGCAGGCTGAGCTCCCAGAAACGCGAGTTGTAGATCTGGCCTTCCTCGAGAGCGACTTCGCGGCGGATGACCTTGTCGCGCGTAGTGGTGTTGCCCTGGAACTCGATGCGGCGCACGTAGAACTGTTTGCCTTCGTCCACGTCGATGGTGAGATCGACGGTCTTCTTTTCGTCGTCAAACTTGGTGTCGGGGACGGAAGTAAAGTTGATATAGCCGGCTTCGCCGTAGGCTTTGCGCAGATTCTCCAGACCCTTGGCGACTTTTTCGCGGCTGAAGATGTCGCCGTCTTTCATGGGGAAAAGGTTGCGCAACGCGGCGACGTTCGAGATGGCTTTATTGTTCTTGAAGGTGATCGTACCCAAGCGGTAGCGATCGCCCTCTTCGATGGGCATGGTGATATCGACGGATTTGCCCTGGCTGGGCTGGAGCCAGGGAATGTGGACGCCCTCGTGTCCGGTGTCGTGAATCTCGGTTTTGGGGTCGTCGACCAGGACCTTGAAGTAGCCGCGATTCTGGTATTCGGCGCGGACCCGTTCGGTATCTTCTTCAAGTTTGGTGGCGTCGTAGGTCTTGTCGAACAGATTTTCGAGGAAGATGGAGTGCGGGATGCCGATGGGCTTCAGGTTCTTCATGGCCGCGCGCAGGGTGCGGTCGTTGATATGCTTGTTGCCGCGGAAGCGGATGCGCCCGACCTTAACCTTGGGCCCCTCTTTGATCACAAAGGTGACGGCGACGGCGGCGGGCGGGATGGGACGGATTTCGGTCCGAATGGTGGCGAACTGACGGCCGTGCTCGGAGAGCAGCTCTTTCAGGGCGACTTCGGCCTTCTTGATCTTCGTGGGATCGTACTGGCTCTCGACGGAAAGTCCGACCTTGCGTTCTTTGAAGCGGTCGAGCACGTCGCTGGTGGTGACGGCGTTCAGGCCGGTGTAGTTGATCTCGCGGATGGTGGGGCGCTCTTTGAGGTAGATGTGAATGATCCAGCCCTTGGCGCTCTGTTCGCGCTCAAAGCGGATGTCTTCAAAATAGCCGGTGTTCCAGAGTGCGTTGAAGTCGCGTTCGATGGCCGCATTGTCATAGACGTCGCCGACTTTGGAGAAGATGCGAGCCTTGACCGTATCGGCGGGGATACGGCGGTTGCCATGGATCATGATGCCGACGATGAGGTCTTGCTGGGCTGCCAGCGGGGCAACCAGGAACGCTAGCGCCAATAAGACGAGGAGACAATTCCAGACGGAAGGGCGCTTCCAAACACCTGTGGCGGAAGAAGTTGGAGACCAAGTGAGGTCTTCCGATTGGTCCCCCCGGGGTGCCAGGTCACGGCCGAGACGCGGCGGGCGCGCAGGAATAGCATGATGACGACGATGAATCGCTACTACCTCGAAAAACTAGAGTCAGGAAAACGGTAATTATACGGTAGAGAGCGAGAACCGTCCAAGGCGGAGGAGATCGCCCCTGGCTTTTAGCTTCTGGCTTTCAGCTAAGAGCCAAAGACCGCGAGCCAAAAGCGGTTTCCTCCTTGAATTCTTGTCGAAAAGTCACGCCCGAAAAACTTCTACTTCAACACAGACGGAATAGAACGTCGCCGCGTTGCCCAGGTCGGTAAGTTTTTCTGAGGTGAGCACGTTAATATTGCCGCCGCCGGGGCTGAATCGCGCCCAATCGAGCCGGGCGGCGACCACGCCGGGAGGGACCGCGCCATCGACTCGCGCACGGAGGACGATCTCGCCGCGCGCGTTGAAGGCGCGAATGCGGTCGCCATCGCGCACTCCCCGCGCCTGGGCGTCGCTGTGGTGCATCTCGAGATCGCCCATCCAAGGCTCCATTTGGCGGACGGAGGGAATGTTGGCGAATGACGAATTGAGATGGTTGTCCGGTTTGCGTGCGAGCAGTTCGAGCGGGAACCCGGAGGCTTTCGAGCTCGATCCATGCCGCGATTCCTCGGGCGGAGCGAAGGCGACCACGGGGTCGAGGCCTTGCTGCCTTAAAGCCTCGCTGTAAAACTCGGCCTTGCCGCTGGGAGTGGGGAAGTTGCCCTGGGCGAAAGGGAGAAAGGGTGCGAAATTTTCTGCTCCAGGCGAACTGCGCTCGGCGGGGCCGAAACTCAAGCGAATGAAAGGCTCTTTTTCCAACCTCTCACGCGTAATGCCTTGCAGCAGCGGGTTGGGGGAATCCAGGGCGCGGTCGATCATGGAATCCACGGTTTCGCGGAAGCATTCGTCGTCGAAGCCCATGCGCCCGGCGAGCGCGCGGAACAGGTCGACGTTGGAGCGGCATTCGCCGAGGGGATCCATCGCCTGGTTCGAAATTTGGAGGTAGTAGTGGCCGTAGGCGGTCTGTAGGTCTTTGTGTTCGAAAAAGGTTGTGGCGGGGAGCACGATGTCGGCGTAGTCGGTGGTGTCGGTGAAAAACTGCTCGTGGACCACGGTGAAAAGGTCGGGCCGCTTGAGTCCGCGGACGACTTCATTGTGGTTGGGGCAGACCGCTGCCGGATTCGAACTGTATACGAACAGCGCCTGGATCGGCGGCGCGGTCAGAGTGTTGAGTGCGCGGCCCAGTTGCACCATGTTGACGACGCGGGCGGGACGTCCCAGGGATTTCTGCATCAGCTCGGGCATCTTGAGCGCTTCGGTGTTCAGGCCGAAAGCACCGCTGGTCGAGAGCTGGAGGCCACCGCCAAGTTCCTTCCACGATCCGATGAGACAGGGCAGCATGGTGACGGCGCGCATCGCCATACCGCCTCCGTCGGAGCGCTGAATGCCGTAGTTGACGCGGATTACGGACGGCCGCACGGTGGCATATTCGCGGGCGAGTTGGCGGATGTCGGCGGCGGAAATGCCGGTCCAGTGGGCGACTTTCGCGGGCGGATACTGCTGGGCGCGAGCCTTCAGGTCTTCGAAGCCAACTGTGTAACGAGAGACGTAGTCGGCGTCGAACAGATTTTCGCTGATGATGACGTGCATCATGCCCAGAGCCAGCGCGGCATCGGTGCCAGGATTGATGGGCAGGTACCAGTCGGCCAACTTCGCGGTGCGCGTGCGGTACGGGTCGATGACGACCAACTTCGCGCCTTTGCGGCGAGCTTCTTCGATGAAGGGCCAGAGGTGAACGTTGTTGCCATGGATATTCGAGGCCCAGGCGATGATGTAGCGCGAATGCACGAACTGTTCCGGCTCGGTGCCCATTTTGATGCCGATGACGGATTGCAGACCGAGTTCGCCGGCGTCGGAGCAGATGGAGCCGTCGCCCGCGACCGCCGGGTGCGTCACCGGTCCCTTCGGCGTTACCCGCCGCATGGGATAGAGCACGCGATCTGGGGAGTACACGCGGTCGAGATACTTGGCGACTTTGGCGCAGAGGAATCCGCGGGTGACGGGGTGGTCGGGATCGCCCTGAATGCGGGTGGCGCGGCCGTCTTCGATGGTGATGAGGACGCCGCAAGCGTCGGGACAGTCGTGCGGGCAGGCGGCGTGGACGACGCGCTTCATAAAGTCAGTACCCAGTTGCCAGTACTCAGTACCCAGAAAACCGGAATCTGGGTACTGGCAATCGGGTACTGGGTACCGATTCTACTTGAATTCCAGCACTTCTTTTTCTTTGCCCTTGCTCATTTCTTCCATCTTTTTGATTTCGTCGTCGGTGAGCTTCTGGATTTCGTCCATAGCCCGCTTTTCATCGTCCTCGGAAATTTTCTTGTCTTTCATCGCCTTCTTGATGGCGTCATTGCCGTCGCGGCGGACATTGCGGATCGCGGTGCGGTGCTCTTCGAGAATCCGGTGCAGGTGCTTGACCATGTCTTTGCGGCGCTCTTCGGTGAGCGCAGGCACGGGCACTCGGACCAGTTTGCCGTCGTTCATTGGATTTAGGCCAAGGTCGGCGCTGCGGATGGCCTTTTCGATCGCTCCAAGCTGCGACGTGTCGAAGGGCTGCACGGTGATCATCTGCGGCTCGGGAGCGTGAATCTGCGCGACCTGGTTGATCGGCATCTGCGACCCGTAGTAGTCGACGGAAACGGTGTCGAGCATGTGGACGTTGGCGCGCCCGGTGCGAGTGGCCGCCATTTCGCGGCGGAAGTCTTCCACCGCTTTATCCATGCGCGTCTTGAGTGTTGCGTAGACTTCTTTCAGGGCGGGATGAGGCATAGCTTGGAGGCTCCTAAGTATGCATTTGGAATCGAAACCGTAGATTATATCCGAGGTCAGAGGTGAGAGGTCAGATTGCAGAGGTTAGGACCCTGGGGTTTTACCTCTGCAATCTGACCTCTCACCTCTGACCTTGCTCTACGCGCTGACCAGCGAGCCGATTTTTTCGCCGAGGACTACGCGGCGAATATTGCCGTGGTGGTTCAGGTTGAAAACGATGATGGGCAGGTTGTTGTCTTTGCACAACGAAATCGCGGTCGAATCCATCACCTTAAGGCCTTGCCGCAATACGTCCATGTAGGTGAGCTGGGCAAACTTCTTGGCGTCCTTCACCTTCATGGGGTCGGCGTCGTAGATGCCGTCCACCTTGGTGGCTTTGAGGATGGCATCGGCTTTGATTTCCATGGCGCGGAGCGAGGCCGCCGTATCGGTCGAGAAATATGGATTGCCGGTGCCGCCGGCGAAGATGACGACGCGTCCTTTTTCGAGGTGCCGCATGGCGCGGCGGCGGATGAAGGGCTCGGCAATCTGGTGCATCTCAATCGCGGTCTGCACGCGGGTAAAGACGTTCTGCTTTTCGAGGGCGTCCTGTAAGGCGAGCGAATTGATGACGGTGGCGAGCATGCCCATGTGATCGGCGGAGACGCGGTCCATGTCCTTAGCCTGGTCGGCGACGCCGCGAAAAAAATTGCCTCCACCGACGACGATTGCAAGCTGGATGCCCAACTGGTGAACGTCGGCAAGTTCGGCCGCGACTTCATGAATGCGTTTGGTGTCGATGCCGAAGCCTTGATCGGCGGCGAGGGCCTCGCCGGAGATTTTTAGAAGAATGCGCTTGAAGATGGGAGTCGGCATGGAAAGAGCAGGTCCTTCGCTTCGCTCAGGATGACAATCCACTACCAGGGAAGCATAAATCAAAAGGGGCGCCGCAGCGCCCCTGAAATATTCGGTTGCTACTTGGCAGGCGGAGCTTCGCCGCCGTCGTCCGGCTTGGCGCTGACGAAAGCAACGGTCGCGGTCGCGTCGCCGACCTTGAACCGGGCAAATCGCCGCACTACGATGTTCTCGCCCAGCTTGCCCACCTTGGCGGCGATCAACTGCGAGATGCTGGTGGTCTGGTCTTTAATGAAGGGCTGCTCGAGCAGGCAGACCTCTTCGTAGAATTTTTCCATCATGCCTGCGACCATCTTTTCCGCGATGTTAGCAGGCTTGCCGCTGGCGATGGCCTTGGCGAGATAGATGTCCTTCTCGCGGGCGTAGTCTTCCGGGGTGACGTCTTCCTTCCGGACGAATTTCGGATCGCTGGCCGCAATGTGCATGGCAATGTCGTGGACCAGTTCTTTGAAGTCCTCGGTTCGGGCGACGAAGTCGCTCTCGCAGTTGACCTCGACCAGCACGCCGATCTTGCCGCCGGCGTGAATGTAGTGGGCCACCGAGCCTTCGCTGGCGACGCGCGCCGCTTTCTTGGCGGCGACCGAAACGCCCTTCTTGCGCAGCACGACGACGGCCTGTTCCATGTCGCCTTTGGCTTCGGTCAGGGCGTGCTTGCAATCCATCATCGGCGCTCCGGTTTTTTCGCGGAGCTCTTTCACTTGTGCAGCGGAAATGTTTGCCATAGCAGTGCTCATAGAACCTCAGAGTCCAGGTTTCAAAGTTTCAAGGTTTCAGAGTTTCAAGGAGGGTCAGTCGGAGGGCCACACTGAGGACTAATCAAGGTTGCAACCTTGAAACTTTGCAACCCTGAAACCTTGAAACCTGCGTTTTGCTAGAACCGGCGCGTTTCAGCCTGTAGTTCGTCGACGTCTTCGGTGGCGGGGGAAGGACGCTTACGCGTTCCCTTGCCCAGCACATCTTCCATGCGGATCTCTTCCCCTTCGGGGCTGGCGCCTTCCGGACCCGCGGCCGGAGCGGCGGGTGCGCCATCGACGACAGCGGGTTCGGCGACCAGTTCCTCCGCAGCCGGAGCTTCCACCGCCGGAGCGGCCTCTGCCACGGCCTGAATGTCCGCCGCGTTCTTGTCGTCCCGGGAGTGCACGCCTTCGGCGATCGACTCCGAAATCTTCGAGGTAAACAGGCGGATCGCCCGCAACGCGTCGTCGTTGCCCGGAATCACGTAATCCACTTCGCTCGGATCGCAATTGGTGTCGACCACGGCAACGACCGGAATGCCCAGTTTGCGCGATTCGCGCACTGCAATCTGCTCTTTATTGGAATCGATCACGAAGATCGCATCCGGCAGGCGCGTCATGTTCTTGATGCCGGCGAGGTTGGCCTGCAAGTGCTTGCGCTCGCGCTCAAGCTTGATGACTTCTTTCTTGGGAAGCAGATCGTAACGGCCGTCGGTGGCCATTTCGTCGAGCTCCTTGAGGCGCTTTACGGATTTTTGAACGGTGATCCAGTTGGTGAGCAAGCCGCCCAGCCAACGCTGGTTGACGTAGAACATGCCGCAGCGCTGCGCCTCTTCGGCGATCGCGTCCTGCGCCTGGCGCTTGGTGCCCACGAAGAGGATGATTCGCCCCTCGGCGGCCAGATCCTGCACAAATTTCGACGCTTCCTTGAACATCTTCAGCGTCTTCTGCAGATCGATGATGTAAATGCCATTGCGCTCGCCAAAGATGTACTCCTTCATCCTTGGGTTCCAGCGCTTCGTCTGATGCCCGAAGTGAACGCCTGCTTCGAGCAACTCCTTCATCGTGATATTCGCCAATCAACCTCCTCGGTTGGTCTGCATCCGGGGTGTATCAGTTGCCAGTAACCAGTAACCAGTTGCCAGTGAGATCCAACAGAAACTGGCTGCTGGCAACCGGCAACTGCATTTTCCGGATTGCCATTCCCGTCCACCCCGCCTCGGGAGGTGGGGGGATGAATTGAACACAAAAAACAGCTCTCAGCTGTCAGTTCTCAGCTGTCAGTAGACCCCTGACAACTAATTCCAAACCTTACCGCTTGCTGAACTGGAAGCGCTTGCGTGCGCCCTTCTGTCCGTACTTCTTGCGCTCTTTGGCGCGCGGGTCGCGGGTCACCATGCCCTCGGCCTTGAGTTGCTTGCGCAGTTCGGCGTTGAACAGCATGAGGGCTCGTGTGATTCCCAGGCGCACGGCATCGGCTTGTCCCGCGACTCCGCCGCCGCAGACATTGGCCAGCACGTTAAAAGTAGCGCCCGTATCGGTCGAGACCAGCGCCCGCTTCGCGGCGATGCGCTGCGAGGGCGTCACAAAGTACTCGTCGAACGCCTTGCCGTTGACCTTGAACTCGCCGCTGCCAGGACGAAGAAACACACGCGCGATCGCCGTCTTGCGGCGTCCGGTTCCGTAATATTGCACTAGCTCTGCCATTTCAGCCCTCAGCACTCTGTCTTTAGCTTTCCGCTAACCCAGGTGCCTGTTACCTTTCGAAGTTTTGCTTGCCCGTATTCCTGAGGCCTAAGCCTTGAAACCTTGTCCCACGGCAAACACCTTCACTTCCGGCTTTTGCGCTTCGTGGGGATGCTTGTCGCCGCGGTACACCTTCAGCTTGGTGAACATCTGCTTGCCCAGTTTGTTCTTGGGAAGCATGCGCGACACCGCGTCTTCGATGATCAGCTCCGGCTTACGCACCAGGCGCTTCTTCATTTCTTCGGCGCGAATGCCGCCCGGATAGCCGGTGTAGTGGTGGTACATCTTCTGATCCGCTTTCATGCCGGTGACCTTGATCTTTTCGGCGTTGACGATCACCACGTGGTCGCCGGTATCGATAAACGGCGTGTACTTGGGGCTCTCTTTGCCCATCAAAATGCGGGCCACGCGCGAGGCGAGACGGCCGAGCGGAAGGCCGGACGCATCCACCACAAACCACTTACGCGCAATATCTCCCTCTTTCGGGAAATAGGTTGACATTGGAACTCTCCCAGAAAATAAAAGAACGCTATAACCACGAAGACCGCTGAGTGCCCTGATCTATATCGACATCCACGCAGAACGCGCGCTAGGTGTTCCCGGCGGGCAGCCGCAGGACTTCCAAAGAGGTTTAGGATAGCCCAGCGCCGGCAGCCTTGTCAACGACTTGTGGACCGACTTGTGGCCGTGTGCTCCTCGAACTCTATAATCTCATCGATGCTCGTCTCCGAGTTTCACTACGATCTGCCGCCGGAACGCATTGCGCAGGAGCCGCTGCCGGATCGCGCCGGGTCGCGCCTGCTGCATGTGACCCGGCAACTCGGGCGCTGGCAGGATCGAAGTTTTCGCGAATTCCCCGCACTGTTGCGGCCGGATGACCTGCTGGTGGTGAACAATACACGGGTGTTCCCGGCCCGGCTTTTTGGCCACCGCAGCGGCGAGCGAGCCCAGGCCGTGGGCCAGCACAATCCGGCGGCGCGGGAGTACCTGCGGGGGCAGGTTGAAGTTCTGTTGACCCGCCGGGTGACGGACGATCCGAACTCAAACGACCAGAATGACTGGGGGTGCCTGGTGCGGCCCGGGCGGAAGATTGGTATCGGGGAAAAGCTCTACTTTGGCGATCCGCCAGCGTTGGAAGCCGAGGTCATCGAGCGCGGCAGTTTCGGAGAGCGGCGCATCCGCTTCGCTCCGGTCGACGATTTCATGGCATGCCTCGATCGCATCGGTCACGTGCCGCTTCCGCCCTATATTCATAGGGAGCATGATCGCGACGGCCGGGCAGCGGACAGGGATATGGATAAGGAGCGCTACCAGACCGTATACGCCCAGGCGCCGGGGTCGAAGGCAGGGTCGGTGGCGGCTCCCACGGCCGGGTTGCACTTCACCCCGGAGATTCTGGCGGAGATTCGTGAACGGGGCATTGAAATTGCGGAGATCGCGTTGCATGTCGGGCTCGGAACTTTTCAGCCGGTACGAGTGGAAAGAGTGGAGGACCACAAGCTGCATCGTGAGCGCTACGAAATTTCAGCGGAAGCGGCACAGGCGATCAATCGGGCGAAAATCGAGGGGCGGCGGGTGGTGGCCGTGGGAACCACCACAGTCCGCACGCTGGAGCACGCCGCAGAATTTGCAACCAAGCTCGCAGGCAAGCTATCCGAGGAGCGAACCAGAGGAGTCCCGATCGAAGCCGGTCGAGGCGATGCCGACGTCTTTCTCTATCCTGGCCATCGCTTTCGCATCGTGGACGCGCTGCTGACAAATTTTCATCTGCCGCAATCGACGCTGCTGATGCTGGTGTGCGCCCTCGGCGGGAAAGATCTCGTGATGGACGCCTACCGGCACGCGGTCGAGGCCGGATACCGCTTCTATTCCTATGGCGATTGCATGTTCGTGGAGTAGCGGTAAACTTGTTTCAGGTTGATCTCTCTCCGCATGCATTGCCGATTCGCCACGATTGCCGCCATTTCCATGGTTCTAGCTTTCATGACTCTAACTTTCATGACTCTAACGTTCGCAGCGCAGGCGCAAACCAAATCTGCGCCACCGGCCAAGCCGGCCGCTCCCAGCGAAGATGCGCAACTCTACCGCAACACGACTTTCGGATTCCGCTATCCCATCCCCTACGGCTGGGTGGATCGCACCAAGGAAATGCTGGAGGGCAACGACGCCAAAAAAGGAGACCTGCTGCTCGCGGTCTTCGAGCGCCCTCCCGATGCCACCGGAGACACCATCAATTCCGCGGTTGTGATCGCCTCCGAAAGCGCAGCGTCCTATCCCGGCCTCAAGACAGCCGAGGACTACCTGGGCCCGCTCACGGAGCTTGCAACCGCAAAAGGCTTCAAGGCCGTTGGTGAACCGTACTCACTGGAGGTGGAATCGCGGCAACTGCTGCGCGCCGATTTCGTCAAAGTGCGAAGCGACAAACTCGCCATGCGCCAGTGCACGCTCGTACTGCTGGCGAAGGGTCAGATCGTCTCTTTCACCTTCATCGCGGGCAGCGATGAGGAACTTGACGATCTCATGGACGGTCTCCATTTCGTCGCTGCGAAAGCATCCGCTCACTAGACTTCGCCCCAGCCACTTCGGACTCGCGCCACTCGAAAAGCACCCTCCCTAACCACAACAAAAAACTCCGTTTACGGTCTCGGTTCCGGCCTCAGAATGGCCGCGCTTTGTGTTAAAATAACGACAGCTTTGGTGACACCTAAATAGCAGAAAATTCAATAAGTTGAGGTCACCCAACTAACTCCGGAATCGCCCCCACCAGCCAGGCGCATGATCCGGCTTTCTCCACGGAGCAGAATGGCCACAAAAGAATTGCACCCCGAACTCATGGACGCTAAGAACGACGCGAAGAACACCGATCCTAAGAAGAACGGCAAACCCGCCAACGGCGACTACACCGCCGACTCCATCAAGGTCCTCGGCGGCATGGAAGCCGTCCGCAAACGTCCCGCCATGTACATCGGCTCGACCGGAGAAATGGGTCTGCATCATCTCGTTTACGAAGTCGTTGACAACTCCGTTGACGAAGCGCTCGCCGGACACGCCGACAAGATCGAAGTCACCATTCACCTTGACAATTCCATCACCGTGATCGACAACGGACGCGGCATTCCGGTCGACAACATGGATATCGACGGCGAAAAAATTCCCGCCGCGCAAGTCGTCATGACCACGCTGCACGCCGGGGGCAAGTTCGACAGCAACTCCTACAAAGTTTCGGGAGGCCTGCACGGCGTCGGCGTGAGCTGCGTGAACGCGCTCAGTGAAGAACTCGATCTGGAAATCTGGCGCGACGGTTTCACCTGGGAGCAGACTTACTCCAAGGGCGAGCCCACCAGTAAACTCAAGAAAGCGGGAGCCAGCAAGAAGCGCGGCACCCGCGTCCACTTCATTCCCGACAAGACGATTTTCACCGCCACCGAATACAACTTCGATACGCTTTCGCAGCGCCTGCGCGAACTGGCATTTCTAAATAAAGGCCTGGTCATCACGCTCACCGACGAGCGCCAGACCGACTCCAAGACCGGCGAAGCCAAGCGGGCCGAGTTCAAGTACACCGGCGGCATCGTCGAATTCATCAAGCACCTCAATCGCGGCAAGTCCGTTCTGCACGACAAGCCCATCTACATGGAAGCCGACAAAGATAACGTGCACATCGAAATCGGCCTGCAATATAACGACGCTTACTCGGAATCGGTTTTCAGTTTCGCCAACAACATCAACACCGTCGACGGAGGCACGCATCTCTCCGGCTTCCGCACCTCGCTGACCCGCACCATCAATTCGGCCGGGCAGCAGATGGGCTTGTTCAAAGACGTAAAAGAAAATCTCACTGGAGACGACGTCCGCGAAGGCCTTGTGGCGGTGATCAGCGTCAAGTTGCCGCAGCCTCAGTTCGAAGGCCAGACCAAGGGCAAATTAAATTCCGATATCGCTGGCATTGTGCAGGCCGTGGTCAACGAGCGGCTCGGAGGGTTCTTCGAGCAAAACACCGCCGTCGCGAAAAAGATCATCAACAAAGCCATCGACGCTGCCCGCGCCCGCGAAGCCGCCCGCAAAGCCCGAGACCTAACTCGCCGCAAAGGCGCGTTAGACGGCGGAGGACTCCCCGGCAAACTCGCCGACTGCTCCGAGCGCGATCCCAACCGCTGCGAACTTTTCCTGGTCGAAGGAGAATCCGCAGGCGGCACCGCCAAACAAGGCCGCGACCGCCGCTTCCAGGCCATCCTGCCGCTCAAGGGAAAAATTCTCAACGTGGAAAAAGCGCGCTACGACAAGATGCTGGCGCACGAAGAAATTCGCTGCCTGATCACCGCGCTCGGCACCGGCATCTCGAAGGAAGATTTCGATCCGACGAAAGTTCGTTACGGCAAGATCATTCTGATGACCGACGCCGACGTGGACGGCTCGCACATCCGCACGTTATTGCTCACGTTCTTCTTTCGACACATGCAGGAGCTGATCAAGCGCAGCAACATCTACATCGCGCAGCCGCCGCTGTTCGGCATCAAGAAGGGCAAATCGCACCAGTACATCAAGAACGAACACGACTTCGTAAAAGTCATGGTGAAGCGCGCCTCCGAAGGCCTCACCGTTCGCTACGGAGAGGGCGCCGCCAAAATTGAGGGCCCGGCCCTGACCAAGTTCATCACCGTGCTGAACGAATATCTCGAATTCCTCGGCAAGTTAAATAAGCGCATCCGCGAAGAACAGATCGCAGCCCTGCTGCCGAAGCTCGACCTGGCCAAGCGTGTCGATTTTGAAGGCGACAAGAATACTCCGCCGAAGAAAATCGAGAAGCTGGAGAAAGAGCTGAAGAAGCTGCAAAAAGACCTGAAGCTCAAGAGTGTCGAAACCCGCTTCGACGAGGAGCACAATCTGTGGGCCGTGGTCTTCGTCAACGCGCAGGGGGCCGAGCACCTCATCAACTGGGAACTGGCCGCGACTCCCGAGTGCCGCCAGCTCATCGCCAAGTTCAAGCAGATCGAGCAATATCTGGAGCCGCCCTTCGTGGTCGAGAGCATCGTGCGACCGGCAAAGGCGGCGGCAAAGGCTGGAGAAAAGAGTGAAGAAGAAAACGAAGGCGAAGAAGAAAATCTGAGCGCCGCTGAGAGCGAAGAAGCCGAGAAGGCCCAGAAGAAATCCGGCACACCCGCGCCCAAAGGACGAGCGAGTTCCAAAGCTCCCGAGATCGTCGAGAAGCACACCGCCCGCGACCTTTTTGATTATGTATTGAACGAAGGCCGCAAGGAGTACACCGTCCAGCGCTACAAAGGCCTGGGAGAGATGACCGCCGAGCAGCTCTGGGAAACCACCATGGACCCCGAGCGCCGGACGCTGCTGCAGGTGCGGCTTGAAGACATCGCCGAGTGCGAAACCATCTTCACCACCCTGATGGGCGAAGACGTGGAAGCCCGCAGAAAATTCATAGAAGACAACGCGCTCGACGTGAAGAATCTGGACATTTAATCGCTGCGTATGCTCAGCTTCCGCCGCCTTTTAGGGAATTAAAGCCCGT
>Ga0302186_10002462_pt1 | contig 14212 bp, 14 predicted proteins | sample II_Bog_E1_2_FD_198782 | JGI IMG/M metagenome (GOLD analysis project Ga0302186, IMG submission 198782) | Peat permafrost microbial communities from Stordalen Mire near Abisko, Sweden - II_Bog_E1_1 | ecosystem: Environmental > Terrestrial > Soil > Wetlands > Peat | place: Sweden: Abisko... | reverse complement strand
GAGAATGACAATCTTCTTCATCCTCTGATTGATTCAATGCTTTTAATTTTTTTTTTTATTACCGTAAATGTTTTTATTCCTATATGATTTCTAGTAAAAAATTGCATTTTTGGCTTTTATTTCAATTTTGTGAAGAGGAAATCAATCCTGCAGAATTCTTTCTGTAAAGACTTTTTTGAGAGAATGGAGAATATTTTAATTCGAGTTTTTTGGTAATTTAGAGAAAAAAATCATGGGATTGAAGGGTTATGAGGGAAATTTGTTGGATTTTTTAGATTATTCGTGGGATGTGAGGAATTTAAAAATGATAACCATATAGAATAATTTGATAAAATCTAAAGGAACTCTACTTCTATTTTAAATTTATCATTAAATTTATTAAGAAATTAGAAATTCATATAAATAAAAAACATGACTGAACTAAAATCATTCGAAAAAAGATTATTGGAATTTCAAAGAAAATAGAAGCTTTTTTAATAAAGTCTATGTTTTTTTTCTTTCTGTTTTTATCGTTTTTTGCGGTGAAAAATTATTCGAAAATCTCTAGATTTTTGAATTTTATTTTACTAGTTAGATTTCTTCCTTGAGAAAAGCCAATTAGAGAAGCTGGGAAGTAAATTTTCAAGATATCAGGGTTTCAGAAAAATAAGTAAATATATCTAGTAAAGGCTCGGGTGTTTTAAAAGCTTTATAAATTTCTGAAAAAATATGTTAAGATATAATTAAGTTTTTATGAAGTTTCTGAGATGTTTCAATTGGTACATATTTAAAGGGAATAAATAAGGGGAAGGTACTCCACGTTGCAAAATCCCTATTTAGTTTTAAATTCCAGACTTTTTATTAAGAATTTGTTCTTTGATGAATTTTTTTTTTCTTTTAAATATCGTAAATGAAATTCTTTATCTACTCATTACCTTTATCTTCCAAGTCCAAAAGCAAGCAAATTGCAAAATTTGTTCATTTTTACTTTTATATATCATTTTCTATAAATAAATTAATAATTGTTTTTCTCAAAATCTCAATTTTACTACTAATGTCTGTGATTTGTTGTTTTCCGCTCGGAAATGTGAAAGATTGGTTTTTTCATCTGGGAGATATCGATCTATCAAGACTCTATTGTGTCTCTGATTGTGAAAGGGACTTTCTGTCTGATTTTGGTTTGTTTTTGGATGTTTTGAGTAAATCATTGTTTTTGAGGGCATTTTCTTGGAGTTGCTTTGATCTTTGCTGGTTTTATCTTGAAATTGCTTCCAAATGAGATTCAAATTGTTCTTTCAGTCAATTCTTGAACTTTTTGTTTGAATCTTTTTGAATAATTTAATTTAATGAAAATCATGATATTTATATTTGAGATTTGGTAATTACTTAAAATCGATAATTCAATCAAATCCTCTAAAGTTTCTCTAACCCTTCACTTTTTCTATCAAGTTTTTCGAAAATGTGAGGTCATGTCTCAAATTCTTAAACTTTATATTTTTTTATAATTCCTGTAATTTCTAAGGTAATTTTCTCACTTTAATCAAATTCCCTTGCTCAATTCATCCTTTCTTTCTCTAGAAGTCTAAACGCCAATTGCCTATACGGATCCTATAAATTCGGTCTTATCATCTTTCATTTCAATTCCTGTCATTTTTGACACCAATGCTACTGAGATAAAGAAATTTTATCCCTAATTTTCTAAGAAAAATTACATTGAAAAGATCCTCGATTTTATTGTAAACGTTCTTTTCCAACTTTTCTTTCGTCAAACTTCTGGCCTGAGTCGGATAATCTTTCTCTGAATTATTTTCCCATAACATAATCAATTATTCAAACATTTAGTTGCCATGCGATTAAGTCCATTTCACGTATATATGAGGTGAGTGATGAGGATTTCATTAGCAAATTTCAACAAAATAAACAATGATCCGAATTTATTATCAAATGAAAAGAAAAATAATAGAAAGATGAAGAGAAAGAAAAAAATGAAAATTTATTTAGTTAGAGAAAAAATGCAAATGATTAATTTTTGAGCGAAAAAAATGTTTTTCAAAGAAAATATTTTTTCAAAGTATAAATTTTGCAAACAAAAGTCGAGTTTGTTTTTTTCAGAAACATTAATGAAATTTTTAAAAAACAAGAAATGAAAAAATTCAAAAAAACTCAGAAAATTTAAAATTATTTAAAAACATTTAAACAAGATATTTGTCTCATCCCCCCAAACCCTCAATTTCTCCATCATTCCCTTTTCTTTCTCTCTCTCATTTTCCTCTTTATTTCTTTAAAAGCCCCCCTGATTTTTAAATTCTTCTTATTTTCTTTTGTTTTTCATATAATTTTGGGCTCTTTTTTTTGGCATTTTCCCTATAAGATTTAAAATTTTAATATGGATGGTCTAAATTAATTTTAAACGAGACCCCTTTAGAGCCTTCGGGAGGAATTTAATTTTTTTTTTTCTTCGACGAAAAACAAAAAGCAGCACTAATAGTTAGGTTTTTTCTATTAAATTAGTTTTCCCATACTAAAAGACCCCGAAAAACGCGTTTTTTCCATTTAGGGCTTAAGTTTTTTTCTATTTTATAATATAAATTCATTTTTGTTAAAAAATTGTTTTATTTCTTGTCTTTCCGCTTGAAATAAAGACCGGAATTCAAGAAAATATAGGGTTTTTCTTTGAAAATTTTGAGCGTAAAAACTCTTGTTTTGAAATATTTTAATTAATAAAGAAAGAAAAAAACCATAGACATTTTTTAACAAAAAAAAAAAGAAAAAAAGTGCTTTTTATATTCAAATAAACAAAAAACAAGCTAGAAAACTGTTTGAGGACCATAATTTTCTCTATTTTTTTGAAATTATTAATTTTTCTTAATAAAAAGAATGTTCTATTTGATTTCCAAATAATGCTGCATTTTTTTCTCTCATTTTCAAAATCGGACTATAAATCAAAATATCTTTTTGAAATAAAACAAAAAAATCAAAGATTTAATTTCCTATGCTTCACGCTAAAAAGAAATTCATGCTTTTTTCCTTTAAAAGAAACAAGTCCTGTTTCTCTACAATACCTCAAATTCCCAAAGATGGTTGCACTTATTTCGAGAAATTCTTTTTGAAAACTCCAAACATGATTCTCTTTGATAAAACCCAATATGTTGCTGAGCTCATGATGGGAATAAATCCTTTAGTCCATTTTAACAGGCCTCGGAGATTTGGAAAGTCCCTAATGATGGATGCGCTTCAACATTTTTATTTGAAAGGCATCGATCCAAATGATAGTCAGAAATTTGGTAGAAAGCTATTTATTTGGGGTAATGAGGGCGAATTAAAAAAGACCAAAATAGGAGAAAGGTGGCTTGATTTTAGAGAAAAAAGAATTAAGTCCGAAACAACCTATTTGCCCATTTATATGGACTTCACTAACTTATTAGTTTCGGATGCGGCTTCATTTCAGTTGAGATTAAAAGAAGCCATTTTGGATAATATCAGTTCAGCATCAAATTACCTCAGAACACAAGAAAATAAAAAGAGCAAAGAAATAAGTCTTTTGTTGGACGAAATTTGGGAATCTAATTTTTCAAAGGATAGTGATTATTTTTCATTACTCAATGAGTTGAAGATGAAAACAGAAAAATTCAAAAACATTAAGGTGGTTTTTCTCATTGATGAGTATGAGACTCCTATTGTCTCTCTCTTCAGCAATCCTGAAGACCAGAAATTATTGAGCGAAATCACTAAATTATACAATGCCTTTTTTCAGAAACTTAAATCATTTCAAAGAGCTCCATTTTTTGAAAAAGCAATCATGACTGGTGTTTTGAGTCTAAGAAATCTAAGCATCTTTTCTGGCCTTAATTCTTTTGAAGATCTTACTTTTGATCAAAATTATGCAACAGCTTTTGGTTTTACCAAAAATGAGCTTCTGACAAATGAGCAATTTCTTATACTTTTGAAAGACGTTCTTGTGAAACATGGATTTCTTGTCAAGGAGACCTCAGAAAAAGAACAACAACAAAAAATCAATGAATATGTTAAAGTTCTTTTTCAAGCTTATAATGGATTTGGCTTTTCTTTCCAAAACCTCGAAGAAAATTCTGTGATTTCACCAATCTCTTTAATACGACATATTTACAGTTTAGTTCAAGCTGATAAAAAAAATCCATGCAAGTTTGAAAATCATTGGTCTCAAACAGGCTCTACTCGACTTATTGGCGATTTGGTTGGAAAAAATGAAGATCCTTATGTATTTCCAAATCTTATTGAATCCATGAGGACTGAAGAAACACCAATCGACCTTCTCAAAGCAGCTCATGATTATCAAAAACAGGCCAAAATACCACTCGATATTGTTTTGTATGATACAGGATATTTCTCAATAAAGGCAGTCGATCGAGACGAAACAAAAGTGAAGTTGGATTGGACAAATGAAGAGATGAGAGAAGCTTTTTATTCGATTTATATCAATAAACTTAGTATGAAAGATGATTTTTTGAAGCGCCTCTTAAATGGGAATCACGAAAAAACTGAACAGAAAATTATTGAATTTATTCAAGTGCTTCAACAATATTTTGCAAATGTTTTAAAGACTTCTTTTACTTTGTCAGATGGAAAAGTAAGGAATGATGCTGAAGCAAATATAACTCATATGTTGTTCAAAAATTTGATGGTTAATATTTCTGCTCGAGAATTTGAGATTTTAGATCGTTTTAGACTATTAGAGCCTAATGACAGAAGGAACGAAGGGTTATTGCCTGATATCATTGTATATTCTCATAACACTCAAGAAGTCCTGATTCTTGAGTTTCTGAAAACTAAGTAAACAAATTTAATATATTATTTTTATTAAAATAATAAAGTTGGGAAACACACCTAAAGAAAGAAACTGGAGAAAAACTTATAAAGAGTGAGATTTTTGAAGGCAAACCCTTGAAATACATATACAAAATCTTTGTTCAGTTCAAGGAAATAAATGATGGAAAACCTTTTGTGGAAGTGAAATATATTGCTGGAGAAAAGGAGAAATATGAGTCTAAAGCAATAAAGGAAACAACAGTAACTACCTTAGAGGGGAAATATTTTGGTTACGATCCCTTAAGTCAGCTAAAAACGAAAAGATTTAGAAAACATAAGTAAGCTAAAAAAAAAATAAAAAATTAAAGAATGAATGAATGAAAAAAGTTCCATTTTTTGCTTTTTTGAAATTTTTTTATTTTCAGATTTAAATTTATATTGCTAGTTTTTAAGGAAAAATAAAACATGGATTCTCCTATTTTTCATTTTTTAGAACTATGATTTATGAAATTCTCACTTTATATATAACCCTCCCTAAAAACATTCACTAAAAATGTGCTAAAAATTAAATCATAAACAAAAAACTAATATTGATTACAAAGCTTTAGGATTGAAAATTCCAAAAAGCTCTTAAAAAAAAGGATCCTCTCACCAAATAAAAATTACAATTTCTTCATTGATGAAAATTGGACCGACTACATTTCCAATTCATTCCTCCGATCCGTAAACAATCAAGAAAATCCTTAGGAACCTTCTATTGATATTGTTTTGCATGAATTTTTTCTCATAAACTTGGGGAATGGGCAGTTGGAGACTCTCATCATTTACTAAGCTAATGTGGGTTTCAGAGGGTTCATTATATATTTTTTAAAAAACTGCTTTTATTTTTATAAAAAATTGAAAATGGTAAAATCTTGTATGTTTTTTATTTGTATTTACAATACAGTTTATTTTCTTTTGTCATTTTTTTTATGAATATTTTATTTTTTTCCTTGTCTTCTAAATAAATTTTTTCTGATTAATTGAATTAATAAGGAAAACATGATTATAAAAATATGCTATTTTAAACGAGTTGCTTAGTGATCGATATGAACCATTTTTTCAATTCATTCATCAGATCATTTTTGTAAATTGCTTCAATACAACATCCACATGACTTGCATTTCTGTGTATTATACCCTATTTCACACTTTGTGCAATAAGAATGACCACATGGTATCACAGTGATTGCTTCTTCAATTGGATCTCTGCATAATCTGCATAGCAAATGGTCCAAATTTTCTGTCTATATTTATATAATAAATAATAAACATTGGGAAAAATGAACTTTTTTCAGCAAAAAGGGCGTAATTTTTTCCTTTAAATCTATGATTGTTTTATTTAAAGTCAAAATTTCCTTGTCTTTTTTGAATTTTTCAGTTTCAAGCTGGGAATTAGCTTGTTTCATCCTATTAAACTCTAATAATTGTGTCTTTTTTAAAATTTAAATGATTAAATGTAAACATCAAAATTTTTTTACTTCTGCTGAAATTAATGAAAGGGTCAAGTTCCCAACCAAATTTTGACTAGTTTTCAATTGAATGCCTAAGTCTTCAAATTTTATCAACAGATCGTTTTTTTCTCTCTCTAAATTTTCAATTTTTTCGACACTTAACTTGAAAAAAAATAGGACAAAATAGAAAAATTACAAAATACCAGCGATTTTTTTTCATTTTCATTAACAGTTGATTGAAACAATTTGCGAAGAGAATTTATTTCAGTTGAAAATTGTTGCAATTTTTGCTTTGTATTATTGAGCTCAGATTTCAAACTATCATTTTCATTTTGGACATTTTGCAAATTTTGCAAATTAGTATTTTTCTGTGAGATTTCTTCCTCTTTTTTACTTAAAACTTCTTTCAAACTTTGGATTCCTATCGTCAAAGTTTCATTTTGTGACTGCAAACTCATAATCTTATCGATCAAAGGCTCGCTTTTATCATAATCAACGCCGATCTCCTCCAAAAGTTTCTTGCATTTCCGATTTTCAAGCTCAAGTTTTTGATTTATTTCTTCTTTTTTCTTTATTCTTAAAATTTTTTAACCAAAATATAAATTTCCTGTTTTACTTAAAAGTCGCCTGATGCAAATTGCCATTTAAACGCTGGTTTCTTGAGAAAAGGTCCTGAATCTGAGACATTTTTTCTAATTTTTGGTGTTTTTCCCCCAAAAAATTGATTCGAGTTTCTTCTAGAGTTTTTTGCAAAATGGTCAGATTTTCGTTCATTGAGTTCCCAAAATGCAGATTCTTTGCTGAGGAGGACCCATAATTGTAAAAATCAACACTGGGACTTTTGGCGAGAGTTTTTTCAGATCGCAAGGATTTAATGAGTTTTAAAGACATTTTTTATCAATAATAATGTCACAAACGAAATAATAACTAACTGTTGAATTTAACAAATATTGGTTTTTAAAAAAAAAATTGGAAGAGTTCTTTTTTTAATGATAATCGCTTAAAGAAAAAATATTTGTTAGAAATAATGAAAATGGAGTACATGTAATTTTTTTATTTTTTACCAATCCAAACAAAAAAACCTTATAAAAAAAACCTTTATCATATGGGAGAAATAAAAACCAAACAAGAGTCAAGAGATAGAAAAAAAAATATAATTAATTCTATTTGAGTGTTTTGATCAATTTGAATTCGTGGGATACTAAACAGTTGGAAAAAGTGCTGATGGAATACTCATTATCTTCATCCTCATTCAGCAGAAAATCTTCACCATTTAGTATGCAAATTGATTTGACCGTTTTTGTGAAGCCTGTGAGAAGCGGTGTCAAACAAATGAAGGTGAGTGATTTATCACTTGGTTTATTTTTGATTGTAGAGTTTCGTAATTTGAGCAATGGCGAATTTACTGGAGATTTAGAAAAGAGGTTCTTTTCATTTAAAATGATTTTTCTCCTAAATTAAAATTAAGAAAATGTTGGAGATTTTTTTGTTACATGTTAATTTCTTCGATTTTCGAAGATAACAAAATGTTTTCAATCGACTCATCTTCCTCATAAACATTTTCGCACTCATCTGATTCTGATTTTATTTCTTCGTGAATTTTGAAAAATTGGTGGTTTAGAGCCTGATCTATGCTTATTCTTTTATCAACTGTGCAAACTAATGATGAGATAAAGTCTTTTGCTTTTATTATTTAAAAAATTTTAATATACAATTTTTTCTTTATTTTTTTTTTACCTTCATTTGACAAATTCCTATAAATTTCTGATTTCGCAAAATCCACAATGCAATCCTTATTTTCTCTAATCAAGTCATTTTTTCCTGGATAAGGCAACCTCCCAGTCAAAATGAAATACAAAGTGACTCCAAAACTATATAAATCACATTTCAGCTCATAATGATCATCTGTGTCTTTGATAAGTGCAATTTCAGGGGCCACAAAACCTGGAGTTCCACATCTTGGAAAGAGATATTTTTCGACATTGTTGTATGTTGCCAGACCCATATCAGCTAAAACCACTTGAGTTTCATCAGAAATGGTCTTACTTCTGAATAAAATATTCTCTGGCTTGATGTCTCTGTGCATGATGTTACGTGAATGCATAAATTTAACACCTTTGAGAATGTTTTTCATGAGTTTGGATGCCCTCTTTTCACTCAATACACCACAGCTTTTGACATAATCCTTTAAATTACCACCATAAAACAATTCCATCACTATATAATAGGAATTGTTGCTCTCGTAGACCGAATCTAAGCGGATCAAATTTATGTGATCAAGTGAACGCAAAATTTTGATTTCATTTTCAAATGAGGCCTTTTTGGTTATATTTAAAAAAAATGAATTAATTTTAGCATATTGTTATTATTTTATACTATGCCGTTTATTTGTTTTCTTAAGTGAGCTTTATTCATCGCCTTCACAGCATAATCCTTTCCATCTAGACTACTTTGAGCCATATAAACCTTAAAATTCATTAAATTTGAACTTTGGTAATTTTTTTTACAATTGCGAAATTTCCACTTCCAATTTTTTTGATGGCTTTGAAATGATCATGAAATCCTTGAAAATTCAGTTTGGTTTTTAAAACTCGGTGTATGTTCAATAGGTCCAAATGATTTAAGCTGAGGAATTCCAAGGTCTGTTCTTCTGAGATAAGCTCGAAGCTTTTCAAGGTCTTGCCATATTTGCTTTCACTTTGGGAATATTTGAAACTCACTGAAAGGTGAAAACCATAAAACGCTATTTTGAAATGAACAAAGGATTTACACTGGAAAATAAATTTAGATCAATATTATATAAAAATTTACTGTTGATATTAATATATAGGTTTCATAAAAGCGCAAGAACTTGATTTTAGCATTTGCCTCACATTCACCAGTTTTCAAAAAAACGGGACATTCATATAAGAGTCGTTCTTTGGTATTGTTAATTTCGAAGTATTTTTTTAAATCTTTCAAAGGCTGGAATATTTTAGCACTTTGTTGTTTTTCTTGTGAAGAGTGCATAAGCCCAAAATTTAAAAAAAAATAAATTTGTTTAGTTTATAACAAAAATATTGCTCAACACTATTTTTTATAAGCAATTTTTTAATTTCTTTAGTGCAAATGACAAAAACAATAAATTTATTAATTTTTCAAAATTATAATGAAGCTTTTATTTATATCTGGTGCTGCCCTTTTGATTCTAATATTTACAACCAGAATCCATCAGATTTATTGCGGAGACGGGGTTGGTGATAATATTTTGAAAATCCTCAAAACAACCACTCCACTTCGAAGACCACAAAAAAACGGTTATTTTTTAAACGTTCATGAGGAAGAAAACATCGAAGGTATTCAAAAGGACGCGATTGAAAAGGGGCTGGAAACAAGAATTGAGAAATTAAAGAATGAACTGGATTCTTATTATGATGATGTAATAGATGAATCAAGGGAATTGCGAGCTGAGAAATATACCAGGAGAAAAATAGATCTTGCTAATTCTGCTTTGCAAGGGTGAAATAAGAAAAATAGAAGAAAAATTAGCATTTTCCTTTCCTTATGAAAAATCAAATTTTTTGGGTTTTGGGATGTTTTTTTTTTAAATAAAATTAAAAGTTATTATTATTGGAAAAGTCCGGTTTTGGTTTTTGTTTAGACATGTTTATGAATTTTTTTAATATCACAAATAAACTTCCTAAAATGAATTTTTTGTTATATGAATAAACAAAAAATGGTACTTTTTATCGTTGACATGGCTGGGACTGCCATTATTTATTATAGTTTTTTGGTTTTTTTTCACAGAATCTTTCAAGGCAAGCTCCATATCAGGGAAGTCTAATTCGATTTTATCCTTAAAAAAAATATTAATTAAAAAAAAAATTAATAAAAAAACAATAATTTTTTTTGGTTTGGCTTCGAATTTTTCAAACAAAAATGATTTCGACTTCATTTTTTTGCCTTCAGGCATGATCTTGCTCACTGTTATCTCCAGATTTTTTTTCCTCAGACTGGTTTTTCTTTGCTGATTGTCATTAGTCTCAGTCTTGGTTCTTGTTTCCGGTTGTACTTCAGATTTCATGTGTATATGGCCATGAGTATTGATTTTTTTGGGATGTTCAGTGAAACAACGGTAGCTAAGTTTTGGTGAAATGTCATCTGAAAGTATGGTATTCAGACTCTCTATGATTTTTTTATCGGCATCTTTCTTCTCTTTTGTATGATGGTTAATTTTTCTTAGATGAGTCAAATCAACAACGATTTTAGCTGGGGTGAGGGGAGAATTAGCGACTTAAAACAAAAAGGAAAAAATTTATTAAATATTAATTATAAAAACTACTGGAGTTAGATTTTTTATGAGATGTTTCTTTTTTGGGAGGTTTTTGGGATATGTGGGGGGATTGTAGATCAGGTTGTGTCAGACAGGGAATGTCTTTGTTTTTTTTGTTTTTTTCATCAGTGAAATTTGATTTATGGTTTGAGGCGTTAATTTGTGATGATGATGTGTTAGGACAGTTTTTCTTGACGTTTTCCAAAATTATTGATTTGACTTCTTTTACATTTATCGGCGAGATCTCGTGTCTATTTTTCTTTCGATCTTTATAAATATTGATAATTATTTCCTTCTCACTACCATGTAGCTTTATATATGAAACTAATTATTATTGAAAAAAAAAATGTTACTTTGTCTTCATGGCTAATTTTTGAACTTTTTCCTATAAGTTTAGGACTGCTGTTGTTTTTTTCGTCTAAAAAACAAGGCACCACTTTCAACATAGCGATATTTTCACCATTAGAGTCTAAAAACCCACTCAAAGCAAAACCACTGCCAAGCATGATATTTTCCTGATTGGTTTCTATTCTGCTTAGACCTATCTCAAACATGCTATCTTTTTGTTTCTGGTTGTAAATGTTTTGAAATTCGTTGATAGTGTCAATCTCATCAAAACGTGGAGGAGAATGGAGCGATTGACGAGAATATACATTCATTATATTAGGCTTTTTTGGAGTGCTGCTTGAGGAATTCGGAAGGGATTTTTTATCATTTTGGGTGATATCCAGAGTTTTAATGATTTTTACTTCAAGTTTGGTTTTCAAAATATTTTCGTTTGATTTGGTTTTTTGTAGGGATTTTCTTGGAGGGAGACCTTTAGAGTCCATGAGACTAAGAATTAAAATAATAAAAATAATTTTCACTATTATTCTGGCGAAAAAAAAGCAAAACCCTCAAAATTATTTTAAAATTTAAAGTTGTAATTTATGATAAGAAGACATGAAAAAAAATTAACAATTTTTTCTTTTTTCAAGTTATTTAAAATATGAAGAATGGAATTTATTAAAAAAAAATACGATACAAAGAAAAAAAATTTGTTTTTTAGTTTTTTCAAGTTCAAAACTAAAACTCATAAAATCAAGAAATTTTATTTTTTAAATTTATAGTTTTGCAAGTTATTTTGTCTTGAACCCTTTTGCAGATTCTTGTTAGTTTTTCCAGTAATATTATTGTTTTCATCAATCTCAGCATTTTTTCGACTTGTATTTCCAAAGGATCGACAATTTTCGCCTTAATCAATTTTTTCAATATGTATAAAGGCCGGTCATATAACATAAACTTGGAATAATATAATGGCATTTCAAAAAATATCAGTTTTTTGCAGAAATTATAATATTCTAAGCTCGCTTCTTCAACATCATACTTCAAAACTCCATCAGCAATTTTTCCGAATTTTTTCTTTACTAAAAGAATAAACCCATCATCAGTTACGATGACTTTCTTTTTGACTATTAAGTCATATATTGTTTCATATAAAGCAGTCCTGAGAATTATTTGATTGGTTCCATTTGTTTCGTTAAACAATTTATTAATAGTTCTCGATCCAATATCCAACAAGGCATCTTCAAGGTGAGCATAATCGAAAACTGCCAATTGGCTCATTATAAAATAAGTGCTGCTGAGAAAATGCGGAATTATAATTTGATTATCAGGAGTTACGATGATTGCCTTTGAAAAATGATGAATAAAGGAATTGGTATCCTGCATTTTAAAATCAACTCCTTGCGAAAAAATATAAAATAACAAGTGTTTTGCCAATGAATTTAAAGAGGAATCGGATTGGAAAGGATCCCAAAGAAAAGTGTGATTCCTGAAATTTATAAGAATTTTGCGAGTGCGTGCCAAAAGGATATTTAATTTAGAGAAGGAATTTGAACATACAACCAAAAGATTCTGCAAGAGGGGAGCATTTTTCACTCGTTCAACCGGAAATTGAAGAAAATTTTGAATTAAATTCATTTTAAATTATTTTTTATTTTTTCTCTGGGAAAATTAATTTGGACTTGAGTAGTTAATAATCAGTTTTTAAAATATATGTTTTTTATTTAGAACTTATGTCATTTTGATTTTTTCGAATCACATTCTCCACAAACTGGTTGATCGTTTTAAAATATCGCTCGGGGTCCAGACTCCAACTGGTGTTATGCATTCCATCTGGTATAACATACTAAAAAAAAAAAATTCAAATGATTTTCATTTTTTTCAAATTATTTCTAATTTTTTTTTCCGCCTTTTAAACAAAATTGGTTTACCTTCTCCTTGTAAACTGTTTTTTCTGCTTTGGAAAATAATCTCACCATCTGATCAGGGGGTACGATTTCATCTTTCATTGCTGAGAAAATAAATGAAAAAATATATTTTTTAGAATTTTTACCCATAACAAACAAAATTGGTTGTGTGATTTTGCCTACTCTGTCAATACTGGGCCAGAAATTCCTTTGAATATATCCCTTCATAAATGACAATTTGGGAAACATTATATCGACTAAATCTGCAATAGATGTGAAAGTGTTTTCAAGTATAACCCCCGCCACTGGGTAATTTGTATTCGTCATTACATAGTTCACAACAGCCCCTCCCAAAGACCTCCCATGCAGAAATACCTTGGTTTGATCGATATCTTCGCGAGAAAAAACATGTTGGAGAATCGCCTTTGACAATTTAATTATTTTATGATATTTTGTCTAATTTTAGGTACTTTTGAGTCCAATTCTATGCCTCTTTCATTGGGACTGCCTTCACTATCGCTATAACTAGAAAAAAAGATATTTTAGAAAAAATCAAAAATAAACCCTCTGTATGCGATAATTAGGAAATTAAAATGTGTATAAAGCATATATTGCTCAACGTATTCCAGTCGGGTGCCAATATCTAAAAGTATTTAAAACTCTTGGTTGTTAAGTTTTTTTCTCTCACTTCCAGCATTTTCATGGAAAAATACAACTGTTGGGCTTTTAGCCTCTTTAAAAGATTGCTTAGCCTTGATGAACCATCTTTTATTTAAAAATTCAAAATGTTATAATTTTTTAAAGAGTTGGAAACCCGTGTAATTTGGTGCCATCCTCTGCTTTGAGAACCACATCTTCGAATGGAAAACCTCTAAAAAATATAATTGTTTTATATGAATTTTTAAAAGGATAGAACCTTTCCCCTGGATTTCTATAGCCCACAGGGTTTCCTGATGAAGATTTTGGAATGTTTGATCCCATGATAACTTGTAAAAAAACAGATTAGAAAAAAAAAATCGAAAAGAAGGTACCAGGCATATATAGTAAACTGTTTTGAAAGAAATAAAGGAGCAGAATGACTATGACGAAAATCGCAATCACAAAAATTCCCAAATTATATAAAATGTCAAAAATACCCATTTTAAAAGATTTTTTTTTTTTTTTAAATATCAAAAGAATTTTTAAAATTTGTTTTTTTCAGAGTTGAATGTTACCATGGAGAGGAAAAATTGGCTAGATTTATTAAAAAAGAAAAAGAAAAGATTTTAATAATATTGTTAAAATTATTTCTTCTTCTTTTTTTTAAAATGGGGCGCGACCCCAATGACTCTTTTGTTTTTATTCATTTTTTAAAAAAATTAAATTAATTATCCACAGAGCTGAAAAATCTATTTTTTTTCTTCATTTTTTACG
>Ga0302186_10002461_pt1 | contig 14213 bp, 4 predicted proteins | sample II_Bog_E1_2_FD_198782 | JGI IMG/M metagenome (GOLD analysis project Ga0302186, IMG submission 198782) | Peat permafrost microbial communities from Stordalen Mire near Abisko, Sweden - II_Bog_E1_1 | ecosystem: Environmental > Terrestrial > Soil > Wetlands > Peat | place: Sweden: Abisko, Stordalen... | reverse complement strand
ACCATGGCAGGCGAAAATACAATTGAAAAAACCAATATCAAGGTTGGAACTGTGAACAGCTATGCTAAAATGGCCTCTTGTAATATAAATGGAGAGGGATTTTTGTTTTATAATTATGTAAGCACGAACAGTATTTATATTTCGCAAGTTGACCCCAATAATTACACTAATTTGAATGTGTTGTCTTCCATATTTGTCGGGATGGAAATTATTGATATAAAACTTTCTGAAGATTGCAATAGTATGTTTGCAGCAGGGTTTTATTTATGGTTTCTTGATGTTACCGACAAATTAAACCCCATTGTCGTTAATAAACTTCCAATTAGAGATATTGTTGAAATCCAATTGATAAAAACAAAATTTCTCTATGTGATGACTGAACAAGCTACACAAAAATTGGATATATCTGATCTCACCAATCCCAAATATTTAATTAAGCAAGTGTTTCCATATATTTATAATGCACTAATGAGTTATACAAGTGCTTTTATAATTGATTCCAACACCATTTATCATTATCGCCCATTTTTTGATATTTTTTCGGATAATGATTACATTTTGTCAACACCAATAACACGTTGGATGGAAACCGTTTCTCCTTATTATGCGATTATTTTGAATTCTCCAAGAATATTAATAGGTATTCGAGCAATCATATATTATACTGTGATAACCACTGGAGCAGAATTCTATAAAGCATCAGATGTCGTCAATGACTTGACACTGGAAATAGATGAAGTTAATTCTTTGTTTGAAACAGCAGTTCCCAGTTGGATTTCCTTTGATTTTAATAAAGAAACGATAACAATCACAGCTGATCCTAGCTATCTAAATAAGCCGATCAATTTAGCTTTTGGTTTTCTAGGACCTGTTGAACCTGATTATGGTATGGATTCCTACGATTCTAATCATCAAAGTTTTCGGTTAGCGGAATATAAACAATCATTCCAAACCTCCATCGTTGAAGTTTCGTTAAATGTTAATTTAGATCAAAATAATCAAATTTCTATTAATAGTCCTAGTTCTCAAAATATTGTTGTCATCCTAACGTTTTTAAATAATGCTAGTAGCTTTTCATTCATAGCAGATAATTTTCCTGGTGTCTTTCTTACCAACTCCCCGAAACAAGGAAAGTTAACAGCAACTGGTTTTCTCCAACCAATTAATTCAATGCTATTAGATTTGAGATATACTACTAATAACCAAATTATAAATGATTCCATATCTATGATGTTTTCATTTAATGTGTCTGATCAATTGAATCCAAATTATATCAATAATTATTCATTAAATTCTTTGTTGAGGAATCATGCACCAATTGTGAACAATTCGCTTGAAAACCAATTGGAAAAATCAATGTATTATAATACAACTATATGTCAACCTTCAAAAACCTTCCAATTTACATTTTCACGAAATACTTTCATTGATGTTGAAGGTGATGCTATTCAATATACAATTCAAAATTATAATACAAATATCCCGTTACCTCTTTGGCTCAATTATGATTCCACCAATTTAATAATTGATGGGATTCCATCTCTTTCTGATGAAGGAACCTATAATTTGAATTTGATAGCTAATGATGGCTATGATTGGAATTCAACTTCTTTGAATTTTACCATATTTGATAATCCTCCCCAACAAAATATTAATTTATCAAATCAAACAGCTCAAATTGGTGTAAATTTTAGTTATCAAGTTCCAATTAATACTTTCATTGATAATGATGGTCCTCAAGCCTTGCCATATAGCTTTCAAATTTCAGCTTCTCAATGTGGAATGATAGATATTAATAATTTTTGGTTAAATTTCTTCCCAAATGATAGAATATTTTATGGTATTCCGTTAAAAGCTGATATGTTATATTGCCAAAATTTCAATCTCGTGGTTTTTGCATTCGATGGATTAAAATATTCAAATTGTTCATTTGCATTAGAAATCCAACAATCTATGAGTATTTTGGATGATAAGACGTGGCCTGCTCAATTTATATCTCCCAATAATAGCTTTCAATTAAGTGTCACTTTGAATTCTTCAAAATCAAAATTGTTGATTCTTCAAGCTTTCCGTGGAGCTATTTCTTGGCAGTCAAATCAAACACTTTTGACATCTTTGGTCATAGGTGGTGGATATCAACAAATTGATCAAGCATTAAAAAATGTGATTGTCAGAAGAAACGAAAATTCTTCAGAAGAATTAGTTAATCTTTCTGCTTTAGATGAATATGATCAACAATGGAAAAACATTTATACAATACAACAATTCCCAGTTGATAAAAATTTCATTTATATCAATATTAATGCCATTCTCATTGGAAACCCCCTTGTTCTTGTTGGAAGTGTTTATAGGTATTCTATCGAAAGCAATTTATTCATTTCTGATAATATTAATATGACTATTACATATTCTTTGAGTTTAGAATATGATGGTAAAACAACAGATATAATCCAATTATCACCAGATAGTTTTCAATTATATTCTGCTTCCTCTATTGGTTCAGATTTAATAGGCACTTATCAAGCTTCATTGATTGCCACAGATGAATTTCTGGACAGTTATGATTATCAATTTACCATAACCATTGATTATTCCCTCCAAGATAAAATTATTAATGCTATGAAATTATTAGGAACCATTGTTGGACCATTATTGTCTATAATTGCTATAATACGTTATTATCATTTTTTCTATAATTTCATTAGAAATTCGGCACTTCAAATTGATGATAAAATTATATACGCGAACAAGGCTTTTAAATGGAAAATTCCCATTATTCAGGAGGATATTTCTATAGGTCGTCAGATTAAAATTGAATTTATGAAAAAAATTAAGAAGGATAAATCGCCAATGATAAATAATTTCTTGCAACAATTAGATGATGATTCCAAGAAACCACAACCATTGCATAAATTTCCTGATTTTCAAAATACATTACACTCAATTCAAAGGTATTTGGATTTAGAAAATGAACAACGTGAGACAATTAAATTACTAGTGGAAGCCTTAATATTAAATGATCTATTGACTTCAAAAATTCCATTCTTTCAACGCGTTTTTGAATCATTCAAAAAAGCTACTGAAGAACTTTTAAAATCAAAAAATGTTCATAAATGCAATGCTCAATGGTATAATCATTATTTTAATGAAAACGGATGTTCTGAAGGTGCTCAACTCACTGATTATGTTCTTAAAATTGGGAAATTTGAAAGGTGCGAAAAAAATATTTCTTTAAATGTTTCCGAAATTGAAAAAATTCTCGAAATTTCTTTGAAAATAATAAACTTCAAAAAAAAATCAAATCCAATTTTTAATTCATGGAAGCAGAAATATGTTTATTTCATTATCTTAAGTTTGATTAATAATAAACGTGGAATAACTCCTTATTTAAATCGAAGATTTCTTCTAATGTTTGATTCTTTCCTAGAAATATTCGGAATTAAATTTTTACCTTTTAGAATTGGAGATTCAATTTATGGCCATATTCATGATTTTGATCAAATCCAATGCAAATTCAGGTATGGGAAAAGACAAATGAAACAAGAATTTTTCTCTTTTGAGGGTAAGAATTTGCCTGTTTGGATGACCATTGAACAAAAAAGGGGTATACTTATCATCAAAGGAGAACCTCCCGATTTTGCCAAAAACCGAGAATATTCCATAACGATGAAAAATAAATGGAATCTCATCATTTGCGGGTTTTGGATTGTAATCAAGGATGCTAAAATGATCAAAACTATAACAACAAGTTCAATCAACAAAATCAAAAACAAGAGAATGGTAACCAGAATTATGAAATATTTGAACACAGGAACTAGTAAAGATTTTGAGATGTCATCACTTAATGAGACAGAAGATTCGCCAAGGAAATTGATTTCGAAAGAAAATGAAAAAGAAACTCCTCAGCTAACTAAAAGCGAATTTATAATGCCTGATGAAAATGATAAGGCAATACAAAGTAAAAAAGAAAAATTTGAGATCCAATTTAAAAAATGTGGATGAAAGAAAATATATTAATAATAAGAAAAGGAAATTATTTTTTTTTTAAATCGATAAAATTTAAAACAAGATTTTTTTTCTTAAAATTAATTTTTTCATTTTTGGAATGTGTTTCATACATTTATCCTGATGATTAAAAATAATAAATGTAATAAATTTTTTTAAAATTTCTTTGGAAAAATTAAATTTGGTTTATCTAATAAATAATTTCCTTTTTATCAATGAATTTCAAATAAAAAAATATGTTTTGATTTGTAATAATTTACTTTTTCTCATGATTTTTCAAATTAATTAACCCTAAAACAATGGTTTTTTTCTGGATCATTTATTTATTCGACTTCTCAATGAAAATGCTCGCCAAGGTATTTTCCGCACTTTTCATATTATTTGCATAAACCGAATATATCTCCTGATTCTCATTATTATACAAAATATACAGATATTTTTGTCCATTCAACGTTTTATTCTCCTGTTTATCAATTCTGGCTCCTTTAATCCCCCTTTTTTCCAAAATATCCTTCAATTTCTTCTCCGGAAGTTTATTTACGTAAGTTTCTGAAGCGAACACCTTCAAAAACTTCTCATAAATCATGCTTCGAACAATTTGTTTGGTTTTTGCGAAATTGAACTCAGTATCAACAAACAATGCCCCGACAAATGCTTCAAAAAGATCACCTAAAATCTTCAAACTTTCATTTTTGAGCTCATAATATTTATCAATGTTCTCATAATAATAGCTCCAATTTTCCTTAATTTTCTCTAAACTGCCACCTTCTTCATCATGATAAAAACTATCATTTCCTATAAGAATCAATTCATCAAAATCGTAATGCAAAGCTATCAAGCTCAAAGACATATTATTAACCACTGATTGTTTCATTAAAGTTAAATCCCCAGGTGAATCCACTTCCGTCTCATAAAAGAGATATTCATTCACGAAAAAATCCAAAATGGCATCCCCCAAAAATTCCAATCTTTCATAAGAGAAACCCGCTGGACTGATTTTATTTAATTCTTCATATTTCTCGAAATTCTGATCATCATCCTCGATGATTTCCCCCTCTTTGCTGTTTTTCTCGAAGATCAACTTCTTGATCCTTTTGGGGTAATTCAGATCTTCGATCACTTCTCGGAATTTCAAATGAGTAAATGCCTGGATCAATAACCCAGGATGCTTGAATTGATATCCGATAATATCTTGGAATATGATGTATCTTTTTAATAACCCTTTGTTTTCTAAGACAATCGGAGCCTCATTTATCAAAGTAGGATTATAAACTGGTTGTTTGAGGATTTCAAAAGAATATAAGAAATATTGGCAAAAGGATATATCCTTATTATTGCTATCATAGACCACAGCTGTGAGAGATTCAATCAAATCAGCAAGTGATTTATTCGACATTTGCGAGAAATTCTCAAATTCAATTTTTCTCTTATCTTTTTCTTTTTTCTCAACTTTTTCTCCTTTTTTCTCCTCTTCTTCTTTTTCCTCTATCTGCGTTTTCGGATTATATAATATCGTTTTGCTTTCTTTTAGGAGGAAATATGGAGGTATGAATCTGAAATTCTCATTTAAAACATATTTGAAGAAATGATTGATACATGATTTACTACAAAGGAAATTATTACTCACATATTTGTTTCTTTCTATATGAAGAGTTCTTTCCATTTCATTTTGATTATCACAAAATACTTGAATAGTGCTTAAAGCTTTGAGGATAGTATCTCCGAAAAATTCTAATCTCTCATAATTTTCAGCCAAATTATATTTCCTCGACATCAAAGCTGATCTCAAAAGCATCAATTCCATTTTAAATACTTGGCTAAGATTCGGAAAATCCAAAAATCCATCGAATAAATTGATATTTTTCTGTTCTTTTGGTTGATATTTCTTCAAATTTTCCAATTTTGGCTTAAGAATCACTATAACTTCGTTTTTTTCGAGATATTTCTCAATAATTTTATTATGATTCAGGATATAATTATCTGGGATTTGAACAGTATAACCTAGATCCTTTTGAATCTTCCTATTAGGGTCTTCATTTGTTTCTAACATTTGTTTATAAGGATTTTTTCTATCCAAAGTCTTATATAATTTCTTTTTGAACTTCACACATTTGATGAAATCCCTGAGATATGACATAAAGGGTTTATTAAGGAAATGTAATTGAATCATAAAGGAAAATTCCAATGGGAATTGCATGAATTCACTGATGAATGAAAGATTAGAACTCAAGTCTTTTTCCTTCATGTTATATTTTGCTTCTTCGTGTTGGATTTCAGTCTTTAGATAGTTTTCAATGCATTTACTCATGCCGAATACTTTTATCAAATAATCATCATTTTTTATCTTATAGGAGAAATTCTTCTCGAGATTTTTCTTTCGGGTTTTCAAGGTCTCGCTTTGTGATTTTATAGAGGTCACCTTCTCAAGATTGGTCTCTGCAATGGTGATATAATGCTTTATTTGGAATTTTCTGAAATTGGTGATATTTTGCACAATTAATTCTTCGTTTTTCTGTGGGTTTTCCTTGAAACTGGTCACAAAATCGAGGTTTATGCTTTTCTTATCAAATTTTTCCTTCAGATCGAGTTTTTTCTTCATGGAATTATAAAAAAGGTAATGTTCTTTCATTTCATCAATAAAAGCCAAAATCTCTCTATATTTATCAGCTGCTAATAGACAAGGCTCCTTCTTATTCAATACTAAAAGCATGAGATATTCCTTACTAAAATCGAAATTATACGGAATAAACTTGGTTTTTTCATGCTTTTTCTTAATAAACCCATTAAAAAACCCATTTTGGTCAACATTTTCCCCGGCCACAATACTGAAGAAATTTAAGTCATCATTATTTATGACAGACCATAAAAAAGCATCAATTTGTTTCATTTGAGTGAAAATATCCTCTGGGATTTCATAAGCTTTTGTTAGGCCTCGTATCACCATACGAATCCTCAATGAATGATCCTCTAAAATCCTTCCTTTAGCCACTTCATTTCTGAAGGTTTCACCAAAATATAAAAAGCCCAGCTGATATTTGGCTTTGATACCGATTTGTCTGTTATTTTGATCATAGAATTCTATTAGATAGAAATAATAACGGGGGGTTTCATTATCTCCCTTTAATAAGAAACTAGGGTTGAAAACCTCATTAGTTAGAAAGAAATAATATCTCAAATTATCGACTTTTTTCTTGAAAAGAGCTATCTTTCTAATCTTTTCCTTTAATCTCAAATCATCACTTTCAATCCTTTTCTCCTCATTTCTGATCAATTCCTCCACATTATCATCATCCTCATATTTCATGCTTTTGATATTCGGCCTCAAATCGTAATAAAAAGCATTATCGTTCTTAAAAAGATATTTCACAAGTTCGAAAGCTGCCAATTGTTTTGCATCTGAAGAAGTTTTTGTGGCATCTCCTCTGGTAATAAAGACCCTCGTATTTGAAGATAAAGGCATAATTATATGGCAAAGAAAACCAGTAATTGGTATTTGATGAATCACATATATAGGCCTGAAGTTGATGCTTAAAGAGCCCGTGTTTGTATTCCTCTCATCCAATTCTTTAGTTTGGCCTCGACTCTCATATTTGGCTTTAATGACCTTCCTAAGGGAATTGCAATAATCTGATAGCACAGTTTTGGACCAATTCGTGTTTAAAAGTGATTCTCTTTGAGGGTCAGGATGTCTTATTTTGATCTTTTTATAGAAATTTTCCTTGAAAGCTTTGGGTTTGATTAGAATCGGGTTGAATTTCCTGGCTTTTTCTATATATTCATTGATATTCGCATATTCGGAAATCTCCTCTGCTATATCCTTCATCACATCCACTGCCTTCAGAAACATAAACAATCTTTCCCTCATTTCTTTCTTCTTATGCTCAGGAATCAAAATAATAAATTTGGAGCCTTTTTTTCGAGCTCTTCCTCTCATTTGAATGAATGATTGGATCGTTTGAATCTCATTGAAGGAAATAACTAAATTACATTCTGGCATATCAAATCCTTCCTCAGCCACAGAAGTTGAAACTAACAAATTCAAAGTTTTTTTCTTAAATTCTTCTATGGTCTTCAATTGATGACTGAGATTCACACTAATATGCGAGAATTTATTGGATTGTTGAAAACAACTGGGTAGGATCTGAGGCACATAATGGCTTTTGGCATAATAATCCTCTACCAGCTTCTGATGTTCCTTGATTGAAGTATCTAAAGATTTTATATTATTCACCACATCTTGATATTTCTTCACTATGGAGTCAGATTTCGAAAATCCGAGGATATGTCCACATTTGAAGTTAAATCTGGCTTGATTTTTATAAAAATTGTCTAATAGAATCTGTAAATGATAGACCACATATCGTCTTTCAACAAAAACCAGGATCTGGAGGTCTTTATCATCCTTGTTTTCTTCCTCATGTTCTTTATATTCTTGTTCCAAAGTTCGAAGAAAAGTCCTCACTTTCAATGAAAGTTTCTCATTATCTCGGAAAAGATCCTCAGCCTCAGGTTCTAATTTCGATTCTATATCTCTCATCACAGCCTTTATTGTCTCAAAAATCTGACGGTCTATTTCTTCAGTGAAATTATATTGGGTTTTATTCTTATCGGCCTTGTCGACTTGTTTCCTATCCAACAAAAGATCCAAACAATCCTTAAAGAATTTGACATAGGAAGCATAACCCAACTCATAAAGGATTCTTAAAGAGAGAACTGAAAGGAATCTTTGCAATTCTTGTATAATGCTGCTTAGTTTTTCACTTTTCGCCTGTCCCTTTTCAGAGATTTTTCTGTTGAATTCGTAAAATGCCTTTTCTATTAATTGGTTAGGAGCAGGCATCTTATTGAAGAGATTATCAATGTCGTTGAAATTCAAATTTCCTTCGAAAAGAGATAAATGCTCTCCTTCTTTGCGGACGATTTCCTCATGGGATACTACTTTCCATTCTGGGGTTTGTATGAATTTATCTAACTTTCTTCTGTCATAATTTATGAAGGTAGCATCTAAATTCTTGCATATTTGAATCAATGATGCCTCAATATTATCATGATCGATTTTATTTAGATGGACCAATGGACTAGCAGTCATGCCAATGATATAAGGCACTTCTCTTTCTTCAGGGTTCTTGCTATTTTTCTTCTCGAAATAAAACTCTTTCATTATATTATTATAGGGATGATCCTCATTAGCATGATGACATTCATCGAAAACTATCATCGAATATTCTTTCAATGAGAAATAACCTCTTCTCAAATTATTGAGAAAAATTTGTGGGGTCACAACCAAAATATTCGTATTTCTATAGAATTTCTGAAACCATTCCTTTCTATTATATTCCTCTTGATCCAATTGACTATATAATTCCTTGATGATTATTTTGCTCTCATTGCCTTCATATTCCACAAAATCCCATTTCATATGCTTATGGAGATCATCCATCCCGCTTATTACCATATATTGTTGACGGACCAATTGGACTGTATTCGCTAGAAAAGCAATTTTTTTGGCACGATTGGTCTTATATAAATAATAACAGGATAACATTAGAGAAATAAATGTCTTTCCAGTGCCTGTGTCTAGGAAAATTATACCATTTCGGTCCTTAGCGTTCTCATAAATCTCTTTTTGATAATCACGAAAACGGATTTCTGAATGGCTTGAAGAAAATGATTGTTTCTCCAAATCTTCATCGGGGAGAGGAAAGAACTTTTTAGTGGTGAAATCAGGGTCAGATGCGTCACTTAAAGTAAAGGAAGTGTTCAATTCTTCAGAGTCACTCATGAAAATTGATTAAGATCGATTAAAAAAGTTTGGATTTATAAAAGAGTTTCGCCGAAAAAAAAAAATTTTGCTTTAAAAAAAAATTTATTAAAATTTTCGAAAAACAGATTTATTTTTTTTTTTTATTCCATCTTTTCGAAAATATGGATGATTTTTTTGCTTTTTTATTTATTTAAATGAACTTTATAATAGTTTATATTTACTTGGAATAATCAACTTTAAAATTGAAAAAAAATCATTTAATTGATAATAAACAAACAAAAAACAATTAAATTTGTGAAACCAAATGTTGCTGATCAAATTTGTGCTTTCAGTGTTTTTATGTTATTTTTTCGGGATTGAACTTGTTTTGATCTTATCTCTTTCATTGATTTCTTTTTTCTGTTATCTCTTCATCCGGATATTTGAACCTTTCCCCTCAAAGAGTGAAAACATCACTCAGGAATTTAGTGAATTGTTGCAATGTCCGTTTTATTTCATATTATATGCATTCTTTATGGGATTATGCGATTTGAGAAATTTAATAGTGTTCAACTTTATTTTAATAACGATTTTGATTGCCTGGAGTGATTTTTTCCTGATTTTCAAGAAGTTGTTTTATTATTTCAAACAAGAAAAATATTTTCACCAAAGTCATTCATATTCTTCTATTTCCATAAGAAATTCATCAACTCAAACTCAAGTTCTAATGATAGATGATGGAAATGAAACCAGAAAAGAAATAAGAAGACGTTGCATAGACTTAATGCTATAAATAAAGAAATTAATATGAACTTTTAGTTTCTTTCATAAAATGTTCAAATTTTTTTAAAGGAGATTTAATTAAAGTTTTAATAAAATAAATTTTTGATAAAAAATTGAAATTTTTATAAAATTATGTTTTTTTAATATGTTCAAGAATTTTTTAAAAAATTAATAATGTTCTCCACCTCCAAAGGCAAATTCAATGCGAAACATTTATCTTCCAAATTTTCATAATTTATTAATGGCATTGCCATATTTTCTACTTTTGGATGTCTTTTGATCACATTAAAAACCAAATTGATGACCCCATCCTCACTAATCAAGCAAGTATGCTTGCAATTGTTGATATTTTGTGTGTCCAGACATTTGCAATCATATCCCGAATAAAAAGATGAATTTTCCTGCAAATTCTCATTCAGAAAATTCTGATAATTCGAGCAAATTTCAACAACTTTGATAGATTTCGCATTATCAACTTTCTTTTGATGTTCCCAAATCCATTTTGAAGCAGGAACTAAAATTGAACTTCCTAAAATGTTACCGTCTCCCTTTCCAAACTCAATTTCTTCATCCCAGAAAAAATCATTTTTTTTGACAGTTTGTTCTTTCGGATTGATGAGATACCTAATTTGCTTTGATGTGTTCAAAAGGGAACTATATATTATGGTCATAGGCACTTTGGGATTTTCTAATAAATGCAACTTGTTTTTCAGAATTTCATTATAAATCAATAAGGGTTTGTCACCCATTGCGAAATATTTTTCCATCAATTTAAGCATATCATCATGTGTGCCATAATAGCTTTGATTCAGTATTTTAACCATTGGGTCCTGAAAGAAGTCAACAAAATTTGGTGAACATTTTTTTTCTTTTTCCAAAGAATTACCACAATTTTTTAAAGGAGATGGGAACCATTTTAAATTGAAATCTTCTTTGGACCAAAATGCCTTGCCCTCTTCCGTATCGAATTGAAATTTCTTTTCTTGATCCATTCTTGTTAAAATATCTTGCATCCAAACTTCCCCTCTGAATCTTTCAAACGCATCATAAGGGAGACATTCAAATAAAGAGGGACTAGATAAAAATGATTTTTGCGCTTCGAAATCTAAACCTATTCTACCAAAAAGCTGAAATTCCTTAAATCCACTGAGTTCTGTTTGGAGGGCATTTAAAGTGCCACTCAATGGTGCCCCTATCAAAATATATTCAAAAATCAGTTGATCCTTTTCTTCTTGCAGCATATTATTCAAGGCATGTAACACATAATTATTTCCCATAGAATGAGCTATAATGCTGACTTTTTTCCCAGTCAATTCAAACATGAACCTCAAAGTCCTTTTCAGAATCTTCTCAAAATTATTATATAAGACCCCTTTTCTAAAATCATAAGGAATGGCTTGTAACGTCATTGAATTTTGATAGCCCAAATTCTCGAAAGACTCAATAAATTTACCAAACCCTTCGGAATCGCATCCATAATGTATGATCCCTGTGAGATCTCTGATTGATGAAAGGCCACATTGGTTAGATTCTCTCGTTGAATCTGTATTTCCATACCATGTTATTTTGACCCCTTTCGGTGATTGATATCTTTCTTCATCTCTTGTGGCATTTACGTTGAAGTTTATTTTGATCAATGAACTGAAGCAAGTATGGGTGTTCTCCAATAGAGAAAACATGCTCAATGGACTTATTATATCAGTTAACCATAGTTTATATTCTTTAGCAGGTTTAGAACGCCAAAATTGCCAGCTAGAACAAGTTTCCCATCCGCAAGTTGAAAAAACTCCTGGACTTTCTGATTTCAAAGTTTCGCAATCTATCTCCACCATTAAAGAGGTACCCAAAATACCTGGAATTATGATCATAGGGGAGCAAGGTCCCTGAATAAATTCCTGGAGTTGTTGTTTTGGGCTCAAATTCTGAGGATCATTGCCATTGATGCAATAGTATTTATCTGGGGAATCCTGGAATAATGGTTCGGGCTCTAAAATGTCGGAAATTGATTGATGGCGGGCAGTTAAAAAATGGTTTGAAATGAAGCAACTGGCAAGAATGATGAATAGTAAAAGCATAATATAAAAAAGAGGTTTCTGAAACATAGAGTTTCTTAAACGTTGGATTTAATATGAAGAAGGTTTGTTTTTGGTTTATTTAATATTATTATGAATTAAATAAAAAAATGAATATATCTCAAATTTAAGCCAAATTTTACATTCTTTCACAAATTAAAAAATATTTTCTATAAAGACTTTTTATGGAAGCTGACAAATTTCAGGCAGCTAATGCCATTATAGATGATTTTTCAATAGAGATTTCACTTAAAGGTGCTCTTCTTCAAATTTTTGTGAAATCCCTCGAAACTGGTCAGATATTTTTCAACCATCCCCAAGCCATAGAAGAAATCAACAAAAAACATTTTCTATCTCCAGAAAATTTGTATGACTTATTGAGCGCAGAATTATCATATTCTGAAAGTTTTCAGGCAATAAAATTCGATAGAAAAGGCTGTCTAACATGTATTTTAAAAATGAATCAGATGATAATTAATTTGGTCATCCAAATGACAGAAAAACCTACAACAGAAATTGAAAAACTTACAACAAAATGTGACCTAATGAAATTAGAACTAATTGCAATGAAGAAGCAATTAAATCTCGAAAGAAAATCGTTTGTTCCAAATGGATTATATCGAATTCGGTCAATTATGTCTGAAAAATACATTGGCGTTAAAAACTATTCTTTGGAAAACTGCCGACTTTTTTCGCATAATTTTGACACTATTCAAGACCCGATCGTGCAAAATTTTCTATTGGAACGATGTCTTGATGGAAATTATAAAATTATTGTTCAACATAGTGGGAAAGTCATTGAAGTTGATTCGAAGGAGAAAATCCAACAAGCAGATTTCGAAAACACAGACAAACAATTTTGGAATTTGCATCCTTTGGCAGACCAAAGCTTTTGTATAATTTCCAAAGAAACACATCAAGCTTTGTCCTCTTTAGACATTGGGAAAATTGTTCAAAGCAAAACTTATGGAGCATTGGAAAAGCACAAATCCACAATATTTAGATTAATACCAGAAAATCTTCCGAGCAATGGACATTATTATGTCCAAACCAAATCCGGAATTTATTTAAAAGCCGAAGAAAATGCTTTCAAAAATTGTGTGCGCATCTTAACTGGAAAAGAGTCAGAAGCCATGCATTTCGGTCTTAAACAAACTAAAGAGGGCTTTTTCAAAATTTTGGTTCATCATACGGACAAAGTTCTTGACGTCAAAAACATCTCCAAAAAAGACGATGCTATTATTTTCCAATATACTTATTGGAATGGACCGAATCAACAATGGAGACTTGTGGAATTCCAAAAAGGATATTATTTCATAATCGCGAGGCATAGCGGAAAATGTTTAACAGCTAGTGAAGATGGATCTGTTGTGCAAAGGACGAAATCAGATGATGCAAAAAGGATGGATTTTCAGTTGTTTTGCTTTAAAATTAAAAACACCATTTAAATTCATCTTTCATTTTAAAAAAACACAAATAAAATAATTTTTTTTATTTTGATAATATATTTATTTTATTTTATTTTTTTAAACGGGACCAATCCCCAAGAGTACAAATTTTTTTTATTTAAGATAAAAAAATTTAATTAAGACAAAATTTTTAAAAGTGTC
>Ga0302186_10002459_pt1 | contig 14219 bp, 8 predicted proteins | sample II_Bog_E1_2_FD_198782 | JGI IMG/M metagenome (GOLD analysis project Ga0302186, IMG submission 198782) | Peat permafrost microbial communities from Stordalen Mire near Abisko, Sweden - II_Bog_E1_1 | ecosystem: Environmental > Terrestrial > Soil > Wetlands > Peat | place: Sweden: Abisko, Stordalen... | reverse complement strand
GTGTACACGGCAGTCAACGGATTGGTGCCCGCCGGCAACACGACACCGCTCACGCTTGCCTGCGCGCCGCTGTCGAGGAAAACGGTGACCCCGTTGTATCCGACCGCGAGGTCGGGATTGCCGTCGCTATTGAAATCGGTGCTGGCGATAGCCTGGCCGTAGATTGCCGGCAGCGATGTCTCACCCGTCATTGCGCCGCCCGAAGACCCGAGCAGAATGGTTGTCCCGCCACCTTGGCCTGTTCCGGTGCCGGTCACCGCAATGTCCGCATAACCGTCCTTGTTGAAGTCGCTCATCGCGACCGCGGCAGGCTGTAACGCAACGCCGTAGGAGGTTGGCAAACCGAATGTGCCCTTGCTGGAATTCCCGTTGATGGCCGCGTTATTGATGAGCACAGCAACCGTGGAATCGATATTGCTTGCAACGGCCAGGTCAGGATAACCATCGCCGTTGACGTCGCCGGACGCAATCGCAGTGGCCGATGCTCCGACGGGATACATTTGCGAATTGAAGCTTAAGCTTCCGCCATCGGGCTGATAGCTGGAGAGGAAGACCGTTACATCGGGGGCGGAGTTATCGCTGACTGCGATGTCGGCGTAACCATCCTGGTTGAAGTCGGCAACCGTGATCCCCGTATACTCCGCCGACTCCGCGGATTGGGTCCACGAGCCTTCCGGCGAAAAGTTGCCCGTGCCATCGTTATAGAAAGCCGTTACGCTGTCCGAAGTAATGACAGCGAAGTCCTGGTGCCGATCGCCATTGAAGTCGCCCGTCGCTACGGCAACCGGAGTTGCCATATTGAAGTACTGGCTGAGCCCAAGTGCGCCTGAGGGGCCTGCGGACAGCAAAACCACGACATAGCCATCGGAAGCCGCGATCACCAGGTCGGTGTATCCGTCGCCATTGAAATCGGCGGCTGCCATGGCAACAGAAGTTGGATCGACGCCGGCCCCATATCCAAAGCTGGCGGAGGTATAGGATACGGGGGCCTGGAAGGTGCCGTCGCCGTTACCCAGAGAGACCAGCAAGGATGCGGCGCCGGAGCCGGTCTCAAGAAGCGCCATATCCTGGTTGTGGTCGCCGTTGAAGTCGCCTGTGACGATAGCGATTACGGTATGCCCGCTTATTGCATCGATATTGCCGACACTGAGAAGTCCGCTGGAACCGTTGTCGGTGATGAGCGCACCACTGCCGACCTGGCTGCCGTTGTTTTGGAAGCTGATGGTACCAGTCGGAATGCCAAGGCCGTTGCTGGTGGCGTTGGCGGTGAGATTGATTGGCGTGGGATAGGGAACCGGGTTAGCGCTGGAGGTTAGCGTAACGTTGATGGGCGTCAGGCCAACTTGAAGCGAAACTGTATTGGATGAGTTCGCTTGAAATGAGCTATTGCCAGCATACAATGCCCGAATGGTATAGCTTCCCGGCGGGAACAGCCCGTAACTATAGCTGGCCAGGCCGGCGCTGTTAAATGTTGGAACGACTGCTGCGGCCGTGGGCAGCCCGGTAAGCGTAACATTTTGGCCCACCGGCAGAATTGCGCCGCTCGCTTGCACCTGGAATGTGACCATCGTGCCGGCTGTTGTTGAATTGGTCGATTCGGTGAGGACCAGCGAGATGGGTGTGCTGTTTACCTGGACGTTTGTCGTCCCGAAGGGATTTACCTGGTTGTAGTTGCCGTCACCAGCGTATGCGACGGAGATGGCGTCTAGCCCGTCCGGCAGTTGAGCGGTCGTGATCGACGCAGTCGCGGTTATCTCTCCGTCCGAATTCAGGCCTGCCGACTGGAAAAAGATTCCGCCGTTGTAGAAGCTGACTGTGCCCGTTGGCGCAACCCCGCCTGAGACGCCGTTGAGGGTTGCTGTAAGGGTGACATTGGTTCCATAAGTGACAGCGGAGGAGGGGCCAGCCAGGCTCCCGTTGGGGGTGGCCGGAATGATGGTGATCGGCGAAACGGCGTTGGAATTCGGCTGATAGAGCTGATTGCCGGGATAGGTCAGATTCAACGTGTAGTTGCCCGGAGTGGGCACCAGCGTGGAGCTCGTGACGCTGGCCTGCGCGTCATTGCCGTAATACCACGGCTGTAGTTGGTATTGCGGATTATCGGAGTCGCCTACGTAGACCAAACCGTTGAGAGCGAAGTCCAGGTAGCCGTCTCCATTCATATCGCCGGTAACAATAAAGTCAGGCAGAGACCCGCCTTCGGTGCCATAGGGGCCTTCGTAGGTGTCAAACGAAGTAATGGTTGTCCAATTGCCCGCGCTTATCCGCTGTATCTCACCCACCCAGAGATTGTTATCGTTACCTATATAGGTGTAGACCAGGTTCCATCCCGGCGCTGCCGCGGCTGTTGACGAAGGCTTACCAATGGTGGGGAATGGAGCCCCGGCGATCGAGCCTATGGAGTTGACCTGCTCCGACGTCGTGTAGTTCAGATTGCCGTCGCCGGTGCCGTCGTTCTCAAACACCAAGTAGCTGCCAGGGTCGTCGTCAGCGCCGCCGGGGTCGGCGATGGCTACATCGGGGTATCCATCGCCGTTGACATCGGAGATGGCCATGCTTTGCATGTTGTAGGAGCCGGCGTTGAAGGATGACTGACTCTCAACGTAGAATCCGTTAAGGTTTCCCTCGCTGATGAATACAGTAATGGCTCCACGCTGGAAATTGGTGGAGTAATTCTCGAGGACAAGATCGGTGTAGCCATCCTGATTAAAGTCCGCAGCACCTCCGCTCACCACGGGGCCATACGCCTGGATTGTGCCGGCAAATTTCACCTGTGGCCCGTAGGTGGGGTTACCGGAATTTCCAAACGGGCTGATGACCTGAATGTCTCCGTTCACGCCGTCGATGACCGCGATGTCGAGATACCCGTCCTGGTTGAATTGTCCCAGCACAACCTGGGTGGCGGCGCCAATGAAGGAATTGCCTCCGAAGGCGACGGGTTGCTGGAAGGTACCATCTCCGTTTCCCAGCATGTAGAAGGCCTCAAGGGTGCTGACGCCGCTCGAATTTCCATAGCTGTCGCAAACGACTACCAGGTCCGGAAAGGTGTCGTTGTTGATGTCGCCGACAGCGAAATCCTGGGCCTCGCATCCGGTGTAGACCTGCTCCTCTGTCTGGAAGGCATTGGCGCCGGTGCTGAGCATCACCTGCAAGTAGGGCGCAGCCGCTCCAAAGCCGTAATAGAAGGCGGGCAGGCCCACGACATCGACATAACCATCGGCATTGAGATCGGCCGCAACCAGCTTGCCGGTCCCAAAACCGTCCATCGTCTCGGTAATTGGAGACAGGTAGCTTCCCTGCGAGGAGACCTGGGAAAGCTGCGCCGTTCCGACCGGGGCGCTGTATGGGTTCCCGTTGGTCCCGTTGAGGACGTAATTGACCTGACCAGCCGGTACGGCGGCATCGATTGACGCCGATCCGCGCGTGACCGTCGCGTTGAAGATGGACGAAACCGTGGTTCCGTATGGGAACGTGGAGGGAGTGGCTGAAACCGTAGCTGAGTCAGTATAGGGGGCGTAAACCTCCAGCTGGATGGGACCGCCGGTTATGGCTCCGGTGATCACCTCGACGCTCAGTTCGCCCGGATTCTGGAGGTAGGAAGCGGGAATCGTGGCCTGGATCTGGGTGGAAGAAATGACGGATGAGGAGGAAAGAGCGACCCACCCGTCCGATGAAAGGACTTGCACCTGTGAGTTTGAGTTGAACCCCAGTCCAGTCAGCGTGAAATTCGTGTCGGGAGGGCCGGCGTTAATCGCAGAGGGGGTGATGAAATCCAGCCCATTTTCGATCAGGATATAGCCGGAGACTGTCTGCTGCTCGTAATTGCCATCTCCACTGTAAATAGCGTAATAGCCCGTGCCGGCGAGGGTGGTCGTCACCGAGTTTGACACGACGCCATTGGTGACAGTCGCTGTGCCGATGATAGCGTAACCCAGGCCAGGGTCTTCAAGTGTGATGGTGCCTGTTGGTGGGGTCTGCCCTGAAGGCGAAGTGATGCCGAAGGTGAATGTCAGCGGCGCTCCCTGCAACCCGGCCGCTGGCACGTTCACCGAGAAGACCGTGGGCTGATTCACGGTGACCAGGTAAACTCCGGCTGTGGCCGCTGCGTAAGCGTCGCCGTCACCGGGGCTGTAGTAGGCGCAAATCGGAAAAGTCCCCGCCGAGTTGGCATTGTACGGCACGGTAGCGACTCCACCCGGGCCGACCTGATGACTACCGATGCTGGGGCTGGACCCTGGGGAAAAAGACGAGCAGGTAATGGAATTGGTGGAAACGTAGAAATAGATTTGGCCATTCGGAGCACCGTCGGCAGTCCCGACGACGGTGGCAGTCAGCGTAGTTGAAAACCCATCGCCAATGGGATTCGGCGAGGCGCCGAGGTCAAACGAGGTGAACGCAAGTCCCCCACCGGTTTGAGCGGTGAGCAACGCGGCAAATCCTGCAGCCAGGATTGCCGCATTCCACGTTAGAGCCTGCATGAAACCACCGCGCTTCATTGTCCACTCCGTGCCGGCGGAATAAACAAGACGCGCGCCGTGGGACTGTCGGCCTCGATCATCCATCCGGGAGCAGCGGCAGGAGCCGCGAGTTCGAACACTGCGTTTCCGCTAAGCGCCGACAGTTGGTTCGGAGAGCAGGCGCATGTGGATTGCACCGGAGCGGTCAACCCTGTGAGATCGATGCGCAACAGCCCGGAATCGGCCTTGTCGGCTGCCACCGCCCAGTGTCCATCCTGCGATGCCGCGATTGCGAAGGGTTGGTTAAGGCCGTTCGCGTGCGTCGCCAGGATTACAGCCGCTCCGTTGCGATAGCGAGCAACAGTGTTGGCAGCTGAATCCGCGATCAGCGAGTCCTCAGATCCGGCGATAAAGCTCATGCCGCCAAAGCCTGCCAGAGTTGCAAGGGTTGAGCGCGCCCCCCCTGCGCTAATTGTCGTGACAACCACGCTGCCGTTGCCCATGCTGGTTGCGAGCAGCAAGGTTCCTGCGTCGCTAATGGCCGCACCCTGCACCGCCGCAACCGCTGCGATGCCAGTGGTCACCGGCGCCTGAGGCAAACCGCCGACCACCAGAACCGAAGTCGATCCGGGAGCGAATATCGCGGCATAAGCCCCGCGCGGAGCGAAGACGATCACGGATGCGGGAGAAACACTTTGTGCCACGGTTTCCGGCTGCGTCGAGGGCAGGGTCATCATCTGCAGGTTGCCCTTGGGGTCGATCAGCAGCGCTGTCCGCGTCCCGCTTGCATAGGCTCCGGCGGCGTAGGCGCCTGCGGGAAACAAGGCAGGACCAAGCTGCGTCGAGCCCGGTACGCCGGCCAGAGATCGGAGCGTCGAGTCCGCCGGATTCCAGATCAGTCCCAATTGCGCGCCGCTTGAAACCGCGGCCGCCGCGGCGGAACTGGTGCTGGGCGATCCCTTGGTCGCGGAATCGGGAACCGCTGTGCCGCATCCGGAAGCCAGCAGGATTCCCACGGAGGTAAATCCGGCGAGATAGGCAATACGCTGCCCTTGTGAACGCAATTTCAAGGGGAAAACCGTCCTCAGATTTCGCTCCGGAAGGGGGATACTCGGGAGCTCGACAGTAGTAGAGAATGCCGGAACTCTAACCTGTCCACGGCAGGTCAGTCAATCTCTTTTTGCGGATTCCTATGAAACTTCATTTCGAGTTCGATCGGATGGAGGACGGGGAGTGAACGTGCCCTAATTCGTATGGGCAAAGTCCGCGTCCGCAAGGGATTCGGTAGCAGGCAGTTGGAAGTAAAGTGTTCCGCGGAGCACGTAAAGGTTCTCCCTTTCTGGGTATTTCTGGATGAGTTCGGTATATCCCATCACGGCGTCATACCAAAGGCGCTGGTCGAAAAAGTATTTGGCTCGTCCCGATTCCGCATCGAAATCCGTGCCCTGAAACTGGTTCAAGCCCGTTTCCAATTGAGCGCGTTCGGTACCACCCACGACGACGATCATTGCTGCCGGCGGAGGCGGTCCCAACAACGGCGACACAGGGTCAACCTTCCACAGATAGGCGCCGCCCGGCGAGAGCGGCGGCGCGTCGCTGGGGTAGGACAAACTGGTTCCAGTCAGTTCGCGGTCCCATGCAAATAAGCCCATCACGTCCTGTATGTGAAATTTGTATTTGGCGTTCGGGTCGCCCTTCCACGAGAACGCGGGACGTAGGGTATAGATCCTTGCTTTGTGCGGCGCATAAAGCACCAGCTTCAGGTCTGCTCCGGCACCCCTCGACCCTCCTCCGATCTGGTTTGCGCTTGCTTTCGCTGGAGCCAGGTCGAAGCCATCGAGTTTGGCCACCACACGCCGCGGATGGGCCGGCTGACCCTGAATTTGGGGCTGCGGCTTTTGCTGTGGTTGAGATGGGGGCGTGGCCTGAGGATTGGTCTGCCCGGTATTTTGTGCGCCGACCAGCGTCGCGCATCCTGCCACTACGGCTGCAAGAAGTAATTTGATCATGCCAGAATCTCCGGTTGAAATGCCGCCAAAAGGTTTGCCTGCCTGCGGGGCCCTATACCGTAAATCGTAATCTTCTCGTCAAATCCTCGCACGTTCGTCGTGCCAAGCGCATAAATCCCAGGTATCTCGTCTTTCACACTCTCATACGTGGCCTGGGAAAGGATAATTTCGGTGCCGAATTCCTTGTTGAGACTCTCCAGCCGGGATGCCAGATTGACGGTCTCTCCAATTACGGAATATTCGAGCCGATTGCTGGAGCCGACACTTCCGCTGGTGAGCATTCCGGTGTGAATTCCGACCCCAATCGTGAGGTTTGGAAAGTCATCTCCGGCGGGACGATCCGCATTCAGCTCTTCCACGCGCTTGAGCATCGCCAGGGCGGTGCGCACGGCATTTCCGGCATCCACATTTTCGCCCTGCGAAAGCGGAACGCCATAAACGACCAGCAGCCCGTCGCCGATGAACTTGTTGAGAAAGCCGCCATGGGCGCGGACCACCTCATCCATTGCGGTGAAATAGCGATTGAGCCAACGCAGCACAGTTCGGGAAGGTTTTCCGGCCGTAATGCCGGTAAAATTGCGAATATCGCTGAAGAGCACCGTGGCGATGCGTTCGTCGCCTTCGAGCCTCACCTCATCGCGTCTCAGCCAGATAGCATTTGCCACCTGCGGATCCACGTATCGCGAGAACATCTCCATCAATTGCTCTCGCTGCTTCTCGGTTTCAGAGCGCAACAGGTTCGCCTTCACATACTGCCAGGCCACACCGCATGGCAATGCCGCCGCCACGCCGAGGAGTGTCTCCAGATAAGGGAACCAAAGATGAAATGCCGAAAACAAGATCTGCGCGGCGGCATAAATGGCTGGAATGAAGACCGCTGCCAGGGCGAAGGCCATCTTGAGCTGAAGACGCGTGAAGACCCATGTGGCCGCGAACAGCAGGCCAAAGTTGACACACCATTGGATCCACACTGGGACTTCGCCGATAGCGTGCCCGTTCAGCAGGGTTGCAATGGCCGCCGCGTGCAGTTCCGTCCCGGCAATCCGCTCGCGCTTGTCATTAGACAGCCGCACGCGGAACAGCGGCGAAAAATCCCGATCGCGCGCCGCGTCGCTGCCTTGCCCTATGAGCACCAGTTTGTTGCGGAGCTGAGCCGGCGCCACCGCTCCCGTGAGAACATCCCACGCTGAAATGTGCTGCGCCGGGTGCGGCGACCAGTCCCCAATGCGAAAGGTTCGCGCCTGGGGATCGCGGTAGGGCACGCGGTAGCCCCGGAACTGGGCGTTGCCTTTGTCCAGCGCTTTCAGGGTGCAGTTCCGGCACTGCGGATCGACCTGCGCAAGATACTCCTCCGCCATGAAGACCGGAAAGCTCTCAGCCTTCTGTTTCCCCCACACAATCAGTTCGGCATCGCGCACATAACCGTCGCTATCAAACGGCATGTTGACTCCCGCATAGCCGAAGGCTCCCGGCTTCCCATCCGCACAGAACCCGGTGGGCAGCGCGGGGTTTTCCGGCTGGCAGAATAGGTCAAGCGGCAGCAACGCCGGAAGCTGCCCGGTGGCCGACTGAGCTGCAACCACCACGTTGCCCGCGGAGCTAAGCGCACGCTGCATTGCCGCATCCTCATCCGCATTGCGCGCTTCGGAAAGGAACATATCAAGGCCGATGATTGCGGGCTTCGCCTGACCTACACGTTCAACCAGGTCAGCCACCGTCGAGCGCGGAATAGGAAACTTTTGTATCTTCGCAAACGTGGCATCGTCAAAATCGACAAACACAATGTCCTGAGAAGTGGGCGAGTATCTTCCGTGGTTGACCAGAAAGTCATAAGTCCAATTCGCCAGGTCGCCATACGGAGTCCACCGCTCCAGCATCGACACCAGGAAAGTCAATCCCAGGGCCACAATGGCAGCGACAATCAGACGGTCTGGCTGGCGGCGCTTCATGGATGAGAGAGGTAAGATTGCTGCGCCAGCACCGCATCGATGTTGCGCACGTATTTACGCGACCGATCGGCTTCGTTGGCATCGGGATTCTGTTCGATCACGCTTTCAAAGTGCTTGCGCGCCGCCGCCAGCAGCGCCACACCGCCCAGCTTGTTGTACTGCTCGGAGTAGAGAATGCCGAGCCGGTAATTGGTGAACAGGTCGTTGGGCGTAAGGGTCAGCGCGGTTTGACAATAGTGGATTGCCGAATCGAATTTCTTCAGCATCCATTCGCAGTCGCAAAGCCCGGTGTTCGCCTGTCCGCGCAACTGTTTCCAGATATCGGTTTGCGCCGCGCGCTTTTTCACGCCGTAGCCCAGCAGATAACCAGCGACATAGTAGTTGATTTTGCCGGCCATGCCGCTGTCGAAGTTCGATAACGCTAGGTAATTGTCGTACTGCGATTCCGCTTCGGCGCACAGGTTTTTTTGCCGCAGCGATTCGGCCAGCCAGAAATGCGCCTCCGCGTTGCCGGGCGTCAACTCGATGGCTTTTCGCGCCGCCTGAATGGCATCGTCGTAATCGCCCTTGCGCGCAAAAGCCTGTGAGAGCAGGTAGTAAGCCATGCCGCTCTTCGCATCGCGCTGGGTAACCACATTCAATTGCCGGATTGCCTCGTCCATATCGCCCGTGTCGAGCAAAGCGCCGGCGTAGCTCGAGCGAGCTTCAAGATAATCCGGATCGATGGAGATCGCCTCTTTGAAGTACTCGAGCGCCTTCTTGTCCTGGTAGAGGGCGTTGTAACTGCGCCCGGCATAGAGCGCCGCCTGGCTGTATTTGGGGTCTATAGCTAGCGCCGCTTCGAACTCCGCCGCAGCCTTCCGGTAGTTCTCTTCGTAGCCTTTGTTATAGAACTCGATGCCCTGGTTGAAGTGCTCCAGTGCCGCATGGTTGCGGTTGCGCGCAATCAGAATGCGCACGGTCACCGTCGTCTCCTGACCTGGATACACCTCTTCCTGGCGGGGACCGTCCGGTTCGTAGCCCATGTGCACCGCCTCAACGGTGTGCGCGCCCGGCGCGATGCCGGGAAGTCGCAGCGCCGCGGCCTTGTTCACAATCCCCACGCTTTGTCCATCGATAAGCACTTCGACTCCATCCATATTGGATTCGATGACAAGCGTCCCGTATTTTGGCGGAGGCAAATTGGCAGCCGTAACGTGGGTCGGATTGTAGGCAAGCACCATGTTGGGATCGAAGCTGCCGCGCTCCGATGTCGGATTCTGCGCCGCATTGGTAGCGTCGCGCACGTTGGTGTGAACGTACTCCGCCAGCTCATCAGCGCTAACAATCCCGTCGCCGTTGGTGTCCGCCTCTCCCTCCAGGCCCTTCACCACGTAATACGTGAAGATGCCATGCCCGCCGCCCCACTTATCGCTCTCAAAGCTTTGCTCGCGATCGCGGCTGGCCGTAATGGAAAAGAGAGACTTATCCAGGTCAAGCAGCGTGCGATTGACCGTGGAGCGATCGGCCTCCGGCGTAATCGCCCCAGAGTGGCAGGAATCGGTGATCAGCACTTTCCACTTGCCGTTCGTGCGCGAGCCAATGTCCTTGCCCAGCGTGTCCATGGGATATGCGGTCGCCGCAATATTTTTGAGATCGATGTCGTGGGGCGCAATGTACGCGGTTCCATTGGAAACAAAACCATGGCCCGCGAAATAGATCAGAACGCGGTCGTCGGCATGCGTGACAGACGGCAGCCACGTCTCCAGTTCGTGCCGGATATTTTCGAGTGTCGCCTGGCCATCGATGAGTTTATGCACGTTCTCGGCTGGAAACTGGCCGCCCTCGGGACTGATGAGTACGGTATAGATCGATTCAGCGTCCATATCCGGGTACTGCAACTGCGCATCCGGCGCCAAGTTCCTGTATTTTGAAATGCCGATAACCAGCGCATAACTGCGCGGAATCTGAACCGTGGTCGAGGCGGCCGGAGCAGTCCCCTCCTTCTTGAAATTCAGGTCGCGATTCTGGTCCGGAGCGGTGGCCTGCGGCTGGGCAACCTGCGGTTGCGTACTCTGCGCCTTGAGCGCAAGGCCTGCCCATAACGCGAGTGGAGCAAGAAGTGTTGCGGTACTGCGATTCATGCCTTCAACCCCATGAAGATGCCTCTCGCGATGGTTGTCATTTATGAGCGAGCAGAAACTCGTACACCACGGGCCCTGAAATAGGAGCCCCGCTGCTCACTGTGGTGCCTGAGGAACTAGTGGTAATCTTCAGGTCTCGTGAGGCCCCGTTCGCCACCTGCGTCCCCGCTCCCTGGTCAACGCATTCGCCGCGCGCCTTGAATACCGCATCGTTGCATCGTGGGCGCATGGTCGCCGGAGCGGTGCCCTGCGGAGGCATGGAAGCTGCGTGGTTCTGGATTTGTCCCATTGTCAGGGCAGCCGGGCTGAGCACGAAATAGAGCTTTTCATATCCCGCCGGACCGGTAACTTCGAACCAGCCATTCTCCGTGGCCGGCAACAGATAATCCCGGCCATGCACAATACGGTTGTCGTTTCCCGTTTCCGCGCGCGGAAACAGCACCTCGTATTTCCCCGATGTGTTCAGGTCCAGCACGTAGAGATAACCATCCACCGCCGGTTTCAGTCGCAGCCGGACCGTGTCGGCGCCTTCGAAAACATGCGTGGGATCGACCGTCCTCACCGCGTCGCCCGCCTTCATCTCCAGCACAATCGAGATGAGGCTCACACCGGCGGAATCCTGCGCAGCCAGCATCGCGGGCGACGACGCCGTAAGCAGCGTGACAAACCAAACCAGTTGCTTCCGCATAAGACCTCTAGACCGCGCCAGGTAAGCCCCTCAATCCAATCCGCGGCGAATCGCGATCGCCTTGCCATCGGGGAAAGTATCGCACCATCATACCGCCGCAAATCGGGAAAGGGAAAAGAGATTTTTTGCGCCATTCGGACTCATGTGCCTACCAACTTTTCAAGGGCCTTGTCCACTTGCCGCAAAATGCTTTATGCTCCGGTCCAAATCTTCGAACGTGTACATTAGAGTCTGTTATTGGCTATCGCGCGAACAGCGCCGGCAGCCAGCTTATCTCAGGCGGAATGACAGCCGATGCGATGGGGAAGAACATGCTCGATATCGAAAGCGACATCCGCGATGAATCTTAGGTTCTGGGGAGTGCGCGGTTCCATCCCGACACCGGAGCCGGACCGGCTGCGCTACGGCGGCAATACCACCTGCCTTGAGATCGGCTCGCCCGGCGCGCAAGAAGCGGTCATTATCGACTGTGGCAGCGGCATTCGCGCATTGGGCGACGAGTTGCTCCAGCGCCAAGTCTCTCGCATCCATATCCTGCTATCCCACTTTCATTGGGACCACCTCCAGGGCCTGCCGTCCTTCGCTCCGTTGTTTCAACACGGCGTTGAGATCGTTTTTTACACAAATCGCGAGGCCGATCAGGCGCGTAGCCTTTTCGATATCCAGATGGCCGATCCATTCTTCCCTTTGCCATTCGCCGAGGCCGGATCGCAGACTGAATTCCGGCACATGGAATGCGGCAAGCCATTCCAGGCAGGTTCGCTCACGGTGCAAGCTTTCGCTCTTTACCATCCGCAGGGCGCGGTAGGATTTCGCCTGGAGTCGGACGGGCAGGTTCTGGTGCATGCCTCCGATCATGAACACGGCAATCCTGAGATCGATGCGGGGCTGATCCGCGCGGCGCGGAACGCCGACATGCTCGTTATGGACGCCCAATACACGCCCGAGGAATATGCCGGCAAAGTGGGTTGGGGACACTCAAGCTATGCCCACGCAGCCCAGGCAGCCCAAAGCGCCGGTGTTGGCCGCTTGCTGCTCTTCCACCACGACCCGGCACACAACGACCTGTTTCTCGATGAAATGCTCGCGGATGCGAAGACACTGTTTAACTCGACTGAAATGGCCTGTGAGGGGAAGGTGCTGAATATTGCCCAGGCAGGCGCGCCGCTGCCGTCCGAACCTCCAGATTCAGGCGGATCGAAAAAAATGTTCGTCCCATCAAGCGATTCAGGTTGACCAGCGGACCTGTGGACCGCAGAATGAAGGGAGGATCGATGCTCGCCCGACAAGCTGCCCCTTACCTGGGAGACGATTCCAGTATCCGAAGAGATTGAGGTTTACATGCCCGCTTATCTGCTATTGTTGCTTGCTGTGCTGAGTCGTCTGGCTCTAGGGCATATGCCCCATCCCGAGTGGTTCAACTTTACGGCGATGGGCGGCGCGCTGCTCTACTTTGGCGCGCGGCGCTCGTGGCGTGAGATGCTGCCTCCGCTGGCGGTGTTAATGGCGACCGACTACTACCTCACCGTCTTCGTCTACCACTACGCCTTCCGCTGGCAGGGCTACGTGCCAACCTGGGGCTGGTATGTGGCGGCCATGGTTCTGGGGCAGATTCTGCTGCACGCCAAGACCAGTTTTGTGCGCGTGGGCGCGGCCGCTCTGTTGGGGCCAACGTCGTTCTGGCTGGTGTCGGACTACGCATACTGGGTAACCGGCGAATTGTACCCGCGCACACTGGCCGGATTGGTCACCTGCCTCGTGGCCGCGCTTCCCTTCTACCGCAACGACCTGATTTCCACCGGCATCGTCGCTGGCCTCGCGTTCGGCGTTCCGGTGCTGGTGCGCCGCATGAAGCCGGCTCAGCTGCAAGTCGCAGGCACCGCCCGATAAGTCACCGGATCGTCGTCAATCGCGGGCAACAGCAGTGCTGGCAAGACGGCGCGCTTTGATGTCCCGCATCGGTGGTTGGCCAAAGAACCGGCCGTACTCTCGATTGAACTGGCTGGCACTTTCGTAGCCGACTTCGAAGGCTGCGCTTGCGGCATCCAGGCCATCGTTGAGCATGCGCTCTCGCGCAACATGCAATCGAAGCTGCTTCTGGTATTGCAGCGGGCTCATCGCGGTCAGCGAGCGGAATTGATGATGCAGCGTCGATACGCCCATCCGCGCCATGGTCGCGAGCTGCTCAACCCGCAGCGGTTTGGCGTAGTTCATTCTCAGCCATTCCACCGCCTTCGATGTTCGATTGCTTTGCTCGCCCAGCGTCGCGATGGCGCGGAGATGTTTCCCTTGCGGACTGCGTAGCAATCGAAAAACAATCTCCCGCTGGATCAAGCTGCTCAGGAATGGAATATCCTGCGGCGTATCCAGAAGATCGACAAGCCGTGTGCACGCACTCAGCAGTTCGACCGAAGTAACACCGACAGCCATGCCGCGCGCGTCTGCAGATTCCTCGCGAAGATGAAACTCCTGCTGCGAAAGAATCTCCCGTACCAGCGGCATTTCGAGCTTTAGCAACAAGCCGAGCATCGGTTCCTTTTCGGTTGCAGAAATCACCTGGCTCACCACGGGCAAGTCGACGGAAGTCAGGATGAAGTTCGAGCCGTCGCACACAAAGGCCGTCTTGCCAACGTTGATCCGCTTCTGTCCCTGCACAAAAACAATCAAGCTCGGCTCGTAGGCTGCCGACGCACAAGCGCTGGGCACGGAGCGGCGGGAAAGGCCCAGACCGGGTATGTCAGTGAAAGTGACTCCCTCCACCTTGGCACGATCGGCAATCTTGCGAGCCAGCTCTGTGCGCATCTCAACCAGGCTCTTAGCCGGGCTTTGAGCTGATCCCGTATCTTTGTGCGCCGCAGCTTTCGCTTGCTTCACTTCTTTACTCCTTCACTTCTTCACTCGCCCAAATCCAAGTTAACGCGGAATTCACGAAGCGATGCACAAAAATGTATGCATCGACAGAAATAGGCAAAAGATCGGCAGGATCGGGATAC
>Ga0302186_10002457_pt1 | contig 14229 bp, 21 predicted proteins | sample II_Bog_E1_2_FD_198782 | JGI IMG/M metagenome (GOLD analysis project Ga0302186, IMG submission 198782) | Peat permafrost microbial communities from Stordalen Mire near Abisko, Sweden - II_Bog_E1_1 | ecosystem: Environmental > Terrestrial > Soil > Wetlands > Peat | place: Sweden: Abisko... | reverse complement strand
TTAGTAAATTGTTTATTTTTTTTAAATCCTAATCTTTTATTTAAGATTATCCACAATTTTAGTTTTTACCTATTTATCTAGTATGGTTAATAAAATTAATTTTACCATAAATCAGTTGGTAGCAGCTGATTTATTTCTAGGGTACCATGTGTCCAATTGAAATCCAAGGATAAATTATTTTTTAATTGGAAAGTATAGAAATACAAATATTTTTAATATAAACTATACGTATGTAACTATAAAAAGCATTATTGGTATTATCTCAGATTCCTTGTTGAAAAAATGCCACGTATGATTAGTCAACGAAAATTTTTCTTTTTTTTCCAAGAGCCCAGAGTTTTGTTGGATGGTGACTACATTTCCTGAATTATTTTTTTTTAATGATAAGTGATATAAGGGGTTATTATCTAACTATAAACATGTTTCTCTAGTAAAACCCTCAAAATTTCCGCATTTAGTTTTTGTTCCAAATATGCAGAATAACCATTATATTATAAATGAATGTTTTATTATAAATGTACCGTCATTTTCTGTTTCTGACTCTATGGATAATCCAACTAATGTTTTTTATCCTATACCCGGAAATTCAAAAAGTGTCCGATCGTTATACTTTTTATATTTACTTATTTTAAAAACCGCGTTATACGCGCGGTATAACGCTTCATCTTCTTTTATTTTTTCTTGTTCTAATAAGGCAAAAAAAAAAACATTTAAAAATCAGTTAAAATATGTTTTTTTACAAAACTATTTTTCGGTTTTAGTAAAACCTAGATTATTAGAGGATAAAATTTTAAGTTTAATGTTTGGTTCTAAATTAAAGTTAGTTGGCTTTTCTCGTAAGAAGAAGAAAAAATTAAGTATAAAGGGAAAAAAAGTTTTTTTAAGTTGAAGTTTAGTATTACCTTTATTTGCTAATTATTTTGTAAATCTATTAAATTTGGGTTTCTTAAATTTATTAACTACTCGTTTTCATAGTAATATGTTAAGAGTTAGTTTCCTAAAAACAGTATTACGCTTAATACGGATTTAATGTTTAGTTACTTTGTTGTCCAGGTGGATATAACTTAATAGGTAAAGTGGCAATTTGTGAAGTTGCAAATACGGGTTCGAGTCCCGTTATTCACCATTAACCGTTTGGCGGAATTGGTAGACGCGATGGGCTTAAAACCTATTTCCATTTGGAGTATTGGTTCGATTCCAATAACGGACACTTATTATTTGTAATAAAGTCTACTTAATCGGTATTTCTTTTTATATTTTTTTAAAACCTTTATACTAATAATCAATGGTGAGTGTAGATATATCAGAAGCTTTACATCTTCTTTTTTTACGCTGTTTTTTAAAACTAGCGTGTTTGATTTGTTTTTTTTTAAAATACACAATCCGATAAAGTTTGAAATTTTAATTTCATCTTCTTTTATCAATAGGTATTGAATAAGCATGATGTTTCCTCGTTTTACAATTTCAAGCGGTGATCTGTTACTTTTATTTTTAAAATTAATTTCTTTTATATTTTTTCTCATAGGTATATAACTAAAATTTAATTCTTAAGTTTTTTTGATTGGTTAGGTTTTGTGTTGTTTTCTGAAAAATTTTTTTAAAACTTCCAGAAAATGTATAACCTTTTTTAATTGCTAGTATATAAGTTTGTATGTCAAGTATAAGTTTATTGTTTGATTGGTCATAACCACCAATAGGTTTGCTTATTTTGTTGGCTGTTAAGGTTATTGAAAAACTGTTATTTGGTTTTTTTGTTCTTATTTTCTTTTTTAGTTTTATTTCACGCATAGTATTGTTGTTTTATAATAATTTATCAGCGTATAACCATGATAAAAGTTCACATAAAATAAAAAAATATGAAAAATTTAGAAATTATTTTACAAAGTTCAAAGATGATAGGTTCTGGTTTAGCTACTTCTGGTCTTATTGGTGCAGGAGCTGGAATTGGTATAGTTTTTGGTTGCTTAATCTTAGCTTTTTCTAGAAATCCAAATCTTCAAAAAGAATTATTTAGTTACGCGTTAATTGGTTTTGCTCTTACTGAAGCTATGGGTCTTCTAGCTCTAGTTATGGCTTTCTTAATTTTATTTATATAGTTTTTTACATTTTTTTTAAGTAGGGTATCCAAGTTCGGTTAAAGGGAATAGACTGTAAATCTATTGCTTCTTGCTTCACAGGTTCGAATCCTGTCCCTACCATTTTGATCAAATTTATAACGAATTATGCGTTTTATAAAAAGATATCCTCTTTTAAACATAGTTAATAATTACGTGATTGATTATCCAACCCCCCCTAATATAAGCTATTTATGAAACTTTGGAGTCTTAGCAGCTTTTTGTTTAGCTATCCAAATTGTGACTGGTATATTTCTTGCTATGTTTTATGTCCCTAATATAGAAAGCGCTTTCTCGAGTGTTCAGTATATTATGAGGGATGTGAATTACGGCTGATTAATTAGGTATATTCATGCAAATGGAGCATCATTCTTCTTTATTTGTGTTTATGTTCATGTTTTTCGAGGTTTATATTACAACTCATATATAACACCTAGAGAATTGTTATGAATTCTAGGCGTTACAATTTTAATTGTTATGATCTTAACAGCTTTTTTAGGTTATGTATTACCGTGGGGTCAGATGAGTTTTTGGGCTGCAACTGTTATTACCAGCCTTTTTTCGGCTATTCCAATTATCGGTGAGTATATAGTTATATGGTTGTGGGGTGGTTTTTCAGTCGATAATGCAACATTAAATCGATTTTTTAGTTTACATTATCTTCTTCCTTTCGTTATAGCATTATTATCTTTAATTCATGTAGCAGTTCTTCATGAAAGTGGGTCTAGTAATCCACTAAATATTGCCCTATCTGTAACTAATAAAGTCCCATTTCACCCGTACTTTATATTCAAGGATTTATTAGGTATAGTTTTTTTTTTAATTGTTTTTTGTTATGCAATTTTTTTTAAACCCGATAGTATTATAGATCCTGTTAATAATGTTCCCGCAAATCCACTCGTTACCCCAACACATATTGTTCCTGAATGATATTTTTTACCATTTTATGCAATTTTAAGATCTATCCCAAATAAATTAGGTGGTGTTATAACTTTAGCTTTAGCCTTAATAGTATTATTTTTATTACCATTTATTACAAATAAGATTTTTAAAGGTACATTTTTTGAGTTATTTAAAACAATTTTATTTTGGTCATTTCTTTCTGTTTGTGTTTTACTAGGTTGAATAGGTTTTAAGCCTATTGAAGACCCGTATTTAATGCTAGGTCAGATTTTAACATTATTATACTTTTTTTATTTTTTTAACCTAGCTATAGTTGTTCCGGCTTTACAGGCCCATAGTTTTAAGGGTATTTTTCAAAAATAATAACAAGATGGTTAATTTTAGTATTTTTTTTTTATTGTTTTTTTCTTTTGTGATGTTTTTTTTAGGAATATTAGGAATTTTTATAACCAGGAAAAATATAATAATTATTTTAGTTTCCATAGAGTTAATGTTATTAGCAGTTAATTTTAATTTTGCGGTATTTTCAATTTTATTGGAGGACATGTTCGGCCAAGTTTTTATTCTGTATACGTTAACTTTAGCTGGGGCTGAGGCTGCTATTGGTTTGGCTATTTTAATTATATTTTACCGAATTCGCGGGATTATTACAGTTAATTTTGTTACTTCCTTAAAGGGTTAGGTGCCGTTATTTAAAATAATTTTTTAAGTGTGGAGTTTCACAAGAAAATTCATGTATATTGTGGCAAAAATTTCTTATAAGGCAGAATGTAGGGTATTACTGCTTTATTCTCAAAATGAGATGATAATTTTTTATTCGGCGCTAGATGAAAAAATACCAATTTTTAAAGTCTAATTTACTACAAAATCAAAATATAAATGAATTATTTTTACAATATCTAAAAAATGATAGTAACACAGGTGTGATTAAAAGTATTATTGATGGTGTCGTTATTATTGAAGGTCTTTCAAACGTTAAAGCTGGTGAAATGCTTCAATTTTCAAATGATATACAAGGTATGGCACTAAATTTAAATTCTGAAACCGTTTCGGCAGTTTTATTTGGAGATGAAACTAAAATAAAACCGGGTGAATATGTTGAAGGTACTGGAAATATTATTAGTGTTCCTGTTGGTATGAGTCTTTTAGGTAGGGTTGTTAATGCTCTTGGTCAACCAATTGATAATAAGGGTGATTTTGTAGATTCCGAATTAAAACAAGTTGAAGTTAAAGCTCCTGGTATCATTACTAGACAGTCAGTAAATGAACCGATGATTACCGGTGTTAAGGCTATAGATTGTCTAGTTCCGGTTGGTAGAGGCCAAAGAGAACTAGTAATTGGAGATAGACAAACTGGTAAAACATCTATTTGTTTAGATGCAATATTAAATCAAAAGTACGAAAACTCTAAAAACAAAAAAAATGCTTTATATTGTATTTATACAGCTATAGGTCAAAAAAGATCTTCTATTAGTAACCTTGTTACTTTATTAGAAAAAACCAATTCTTTAGAATATAGTATTATAGTAGCAGCAACTGCTTCTGAAGCTGCACCTCTTCAATACCTTGCTCCTTATACCGGCTGTGTTATTGGTGAATATTTTAGAGATAATGGAAAACACGCGTTAATTATTTATGATGATCTAAGTAAACAAGCCGTAGCTTACCGTCAAATGTCATTATTATTAAGAAGACCTCCAGGTAGAGAAGCTTACCCGGGTGATATCTTTTATTTGCACTCTAGACTTTTAGAAAGAGCAGCAAAATTAAATAGAAATTTTGGCGGTGGTTCTTTAACTGCTCTTCCTGTTGTAGAAACACAAGCTGGTGATGTCTCAGCCTATATACCAACCAACGTGATTTCCATTACTGACGGACAAATTTTTCTTGAAACAAATTTATTTTATAATGGTATTAGACCAGCTGTAAATGTCGGGTTATCTGTTAGTAGAGTTGGTTCAGCGGCTCAAATTTTAGCTGTAAAAAAACTAGCAGGTTCGTTAAAATTAGAATTAGCACAATATAGAGAAGCATTAAGTTTTGCTCAGTTTGGTAGTGATCTTGATGAAACTACTAAAAACTTATTGTCAAGAGGAAATATGTTGACAGAACTATTAAATCAAAATAGATTTACCCCAATTCCAATTGAAAATCAATTTGTTTTAATGTTTTCCGGTATAAAGGGATTTCTTACCAATGTAAATAATAAGTTAATTAGGTCTTATGAAAATGAAATATTTAAAAAGATTTCAAACTATTTTATTTTTAACTCTAACGTTATTTTACTGTCTAATAATGATTATTATAAGAAAAAAAATAATAATAACGTTGTAGCATTCTTCATTAGTTACTTTAAGTATATTACATCAAATATCTTTGGTTTCTCTTCCAGATAATTTTTATAATTTATGGTAAGCTTATCTGTTTGGTTTATATTGTTATCACTTTATCTAATATTAAATGTAATACTAACAGTTGCGTTTTTAACACTTTTTGAGCGTAAGGTTTTAGCTAGTATTCAAAAGCGTAAGGGGCCAAATTGAACTGGGTTTTTGGGTATTTTACAACCACTAGCTGATGCTTTAAAGTTGATCCTTAAAGAAAACCCTATACCACAAAACGCCTCAGCTGTATTGTTTTTTGGTGGGCCTATGGTTCTATTAGTTCTAAGCTTAAGTGCTTGATTTGTTATACCATTCAATAATAACATTGTAGTTTCAGATATAAATGTTGGTATTTTATATGTTTTTATGGTTTCCTCGTTAAATACCCTTAACATTATAGTTGCTGGCTGAAGTAGTAATTCTCGGTACGCTTTTTTGGGTGCACTTAGATCTATAGCTCAAGTTATTGCTTATGAGGTTGTAATTGGTATAATAATAATAAACATAATTGTTTTAAGTGGTTCTTTAAATTTTTTAAAAATAGTTTGGGCACAAAAAGATCTCTGATACGCATTTGTTTTATGAGCCCAGTTTTTTCTATTTTTTATTGCGATGTTAGCCGAAACAAATAGACACCCATTTGATCTTGCGGAAGCTGAGTCAGAACTTGTTTCGGGTTATAACGTTGAACATAGTAGTGTTCTATTCGCTTTATTTTTTTTATCAGAATACGCAAACATTATATTATTATGCCATGTTGCTACTATTCTTTTTTTAGGTGGCTGAACTTTACCGGATTTTTATTTCTTTGTAAAATTTTTTGACACAGATATATATATTGCAATAGACGAATTTTTTTACAATTTTAGGTCAGAATTTTATTATTTAACTTGACTTTATCATTCACTTGTGTATATAGGTAAGGTTTATTTATATCTATTTGCTTTTATCTGAGTTAGGGCTACGTTACCACGTTACAGGTACGACCAGTTAATGAGGTTAGGCTGAAAGGTTTTTGTCCCGATCACAATCGGCTTGGTTTTTATTAGTATCTCATTAACAATTTTTTTTGACGGATTCCCGTCTGAAAATGGTTATATAAATCATTTTTTTTCAGAAGATAGTTATGTGTAATAAGCAGTTTTGTTAATATTAGATACAGAAGGGTAGTTTAAGGGTAAAATGTTATCCTCCAAAGTTAAAGATAAAGGTTCGAGTCCTTTCCCTCCTGTTGCATGTATTTTAAATTTAAATTATAGGATGAAACTTGGTCTAGATTTTGAATATGATAAATTAAATTTAAAAGAAATAACTATTTTAGTTCCTAAATACCATACCAATATGGTTTCATTTTTAACACCGATTTTAGGTTTATACGGTATAAATGTCAAAGAATTCATTAATGAATTTGAAATAAAAACCAAGTTTATTAATTTTGATGTAATTATACCAGTACGTGTAAAAATATCTAAAATAAAAACTTTTAAGATATACGTTAAAACACCATATATTACATCAATTTTATCTAACTTATCAGGTTTTTCGTTGTCTAAACCTAATATAAATGTTTTAACACTTTACAAAATCTCGTTAATTAAGTCAATATGTTATACAAATTTATTAGTGTTTATGCAGAAAAAAATCTATTCATCGATCAGAAAGTACGTATCACTTATCATTAAAGTAAATTCAACTATTTCAGTCGGTAAAGTCAAGTTAAATAGTCTGAATTTATGTATGTATGACAAAGTTATAAATATCAAAAAAGGGCTTATAAGTTTTGCATTTCTTAATAAAGTAGTTTCTGCTAATTTTGGTGTTTTTACTACATTTAACAATGTTAATGGTGTTTACCTAAACTATTTAAAGACCGCATTAGGTGTGTATGATTTAAATATTGTTAAGGCAAAATCAAAGTTCCTGTCATCTTTGATAGGTAAGCAGTATTTTAGCGGTAGTTTATTTTATATATCGTCGAATAAATTTAATAATTACTTATTTTTTTGAAAAGAGATTTATGGCAAAAACTTTGGTAGCAATTTTTTTCCAATTTATTATAGGTTTGGTTTAAATTTGACATGTAGAAGTTTTTTTAAATCTCTAATTACCTCGTTTAATATTTATAATAATTTTATTTATTTGGTTAGGGTTATACATATAATACATTTGAAACTAATTAAGATTTTACACAATTTAAATATATTGGTTGTACGTTTATTAAATTACAAATGCCAACCTACCATCAAATACTAAAAAATCCGCGAAGAAGAAAAGTGCACACAAATAATGTAAAGGCTTTAGATGGTTGTCCACAAAAAAAGGGTGTTTGTGTAAAGTTGAGGATTGTTAAACCTAAAAAGCCTAATTCTGCTCAAAGAAAAGTTGCAAAATTAAGATTATCAACTAGACGTATGATAATAGCTTACATACCTGGTCAAGGGCATAACCTTCAGGAGTATTCTTCAGTATTAGTCTCTGGTGGAAGAGCTCCAGATCTACCTGGTGTGCGTTACACGTTAATACGAGGTAAGTATGATTTTAGTTGAAAAGAAAGTTTTGATAGAAAAAAGAAATTATCTAAATATGGATATTCAACAAAAAAGAAATTTTAAACAACGATTTAGGAAATTTAGGTTTTTCAACAGATTTTCAAGAAAAAAATTATTTTTAATAAAACGATTAAAATTATCTCGTAGTGTTTTTAGACTGTTATCCTGACGAATTTTTAAACTAGCTAGTTTAAAAAAGAATTCTTTTTCCTATTTGAGGCTTAGAGTCGACGCAATACGAACCAAAAAGTATTTTTATAAATATTCGCGTTATGAAAAGAGGTTTTTGTGGAGAAAAAAGTTTCGTTTGGGATTCAAGAAATTTTATTTAGAACATTTAGGGCGGGAGTCTGGTTATTCTAAGTTAGGTTATTACAGAATTATTTCTAATTTCTATAAGTTTTTTGGTTTGTACAGATTTTTAAAGGATTTAGTAAAATATAGTCGCTTAAAGGCTGTACTCAGAAAGTATAATAAGACTTTTAGACCAAAACCTAAGTTATATATTAGAAAAGTGAACAGAGAAAAAGTGGATAATCTCGGCTCTTTGAGCGTTTTATTGCAATCTTTGGTCAGTTCAGGTAAAAAAAAATTGGCGTTGAGGATTTTTGTTAGTTTAATTACTTTGTTGAAGTTTAAGTATAAACTTGACTATATTAACGTTTACCTCGATTCTTTAGAAAAAATAAGACCGCTGATATACTATAAAACTATGTTTATTGGTGGTAAAAAGTACAAAATACCAGTTCTTATGCCAATAACAAAAAGTTATAAAATTAGTGTAAGGTGATTGATAAATTCAGCGCAATCTGGTGATAGTATAACTTCATTATTTAATGGGATAAATAGCTCTTTTAAGGGTGACGGTTCTGTAGTTAAATATAGAAAGGAATATCATGCTCTTTCGTTTGAAAATAAAACTTATATTCGATTTCTTAGGTTCTTAAAAACTGGATTTTAATAAAAATTAACTATGTCTATTTTACTTTGAAGAGGTAACCCAATAAAAAATTTAAGTTTCGGTTCGACTAATATATCCGGCAGAAATAATAGTGGTAAAATTACTAGTTACCATAGAGGTGGTGGTTGCAAAAAATTAATTAGAATAATAGACTTTAATAGGTATGTTTGAAATATTTATGGTTTTGTTCATAGGGTGGAGTATGACCCTAAACGTAATTCTTTAATTGCATTGATAGTTTATTCTAATGGTATAATGTCCTACATTATAGCACCAGAAAATCTAAACATTGGTGATTGTGTATTGGCAAAAGAAGAAATAGCCTTTAAACCCGGAAATTCTACCTATATAAATAATATTCCAATAGGATTAAAAATAAACTCAATAGAATTAGTTCCGAATTCCGGAGCGCAGTTAATAAGAGCTGCTGGTTCTTACGCCACCGTGATTAGTAGATTTGAAAATACGGTTATTGTCAAGTTAAAATCCGGTGAGTTAAGGAAAATTTTTTCTAATTGTTTAGCCACTGTTGGTTCTGTGTCAAATTTTCGATACATTTATAGAAATTTTAGAAAAGCTGGTTTTTACAGGTTAAAAGGTTGGCGCCCTGTTGTTCGGGGGGTTGCAATGAATCCGGTGGATCACCCACATGGTGGTGGTCAAGGAAAAACTTCTGGTGGTAGACCTTCTGTTACACCTTATGGTTTTATTACTAAAGGAAAACCTACTAAAAAGAAAAAGTCAAGTGCAATAATAAAAAGTCGTAGAGAGATAAAATAAATGAGATCGATTTGGAAGGGCTTTTTTTTTAAAAATAATATTAATTTACACAAATCATCAACCGTGCTAACTACATTGCTTAAAAAAAAAATTTCCGTTCATGATGGAAGAATAAGTAAAAATATTGCGATTGATAGGTCTATGGTTGGTCTAAAAATTGGTGAATTTATTTTCACTAGAAAAATGGGCGTATTACATAAGAAAAAAAAGGTTTTAAAAAAGAAAGGAAAAAAATAAATGGGTCATATAATAAATCCGATTTCTTATAGACTTTATAATTTGAGGTATTGAAACAATAATTGATTTTTAAATAACAAAATAAACTATTCATATATATTAAACCAAGATATCTTGGTACAAAAGTTTTTTAGAAAATTATTGGCATTTCATCTTGACTCTGTTAATATTGGTGTTATTTTTGTTAACTTAAAAATAACACGTTCTTTTGATTCGCTTTTTTTATATCTCTATATTCACGATAGTTTTTTGGATCTATTGTTTTTTAACCTTGGGAAAAACTCAAGATTTTTGAAAGTCAGAAAAGAATTAAATAAGAAATTTTGAAAAAAATATCGTAAGGCTGTAAGGCGCAATAAGCTTAGACATAAATTATTTTATTTTTTAAAAAAAAAAATAATTTTGAAATATGCTAGAAAATTTTTTTTTTTATTTTTAAAAAATAAAATTTTACGTGTTTATTGAAGCAACTTTAAAATATTAGTTTTGTTTTATTTGAAAAAACTAGTCAAAATCAGTAGAAGCTCCATTTTTGTGCTTGGACTGTCAAAAATGAATGTTAATGCTAATATAATTAGTGAGTTTTTTTTTATCAGATTAAAGCAATACTATACTATATGGGAGGTGCTAAAAAATATAAATTATCTTTTTAAAATACTTATGCGTAAAAAAAAGATCGTTAAAGGTTATAAAATAACCTGTTCGGGTAGATTTTCTAGAAAACAACGTGCAACTTATAGTTGAAAATCTTTTGGTAGTCTAGCTCTTAGTACTATGAAGTCAAAATTGGACTATAGTTACCGTACAATTGCGCTAAAATATAGTTCATGCACAATAAAGGTTTGGGTTAGGTTAAATAAAAAACGAAATAAATTAGTAGATTTTATTATTTAATATTGAACATGAGGTTTAAAAAATATTTTAAGATAAAGTACAAAAAAAATAAAGTTTTTCAGCATGACTCTGTACACTTTGGTTCAATTGGTTTAAAATCTTTGGGTAATTGTAATCTTACTTCAGAACAGTTGCAAGCGACTGTAAAATCTATAAAACGAATAATTAAAAAAAAGAATTTTTTAATTATTAAAGCCCTGCCGTTTTGAATGCTATCACGTAAACCTAGAGATGTGAGAATGGGGAGGGGAAAAGGAAATCCAACGTTAAAGGTTTACCCTCTTAGAGCAGGAAAAATCATACTGGAGATCAAGGGGGTTTCGGATAATATAGTTTTAAGAGCTTTAAAGTCTTCCGCATTAAGGTTACCGGTACCAACATTAGTTGTTAAAAAATATGATAAACGTACAGACAGTATTAAGAGTTGCTGATAATTCAGGTGCAGTATTCGTAAGTTGTATAAGATTGATGAATTCTTCATCCAGAGTCGGGGCCAAAGTGGGTGATACAATAACGGTTGTTGTTAAAAAAAGTATTATAAAAAAAAATGTAAAAAAAAGCAAAGAAGTGAAAAAAAGTCAGGTGTGTACAGCATTAATTTTAAGGACGTTAAAGGGTGTAAAACGCTGGGGCAACTTTTTTTTAAGGTCTGGTTCTAATTCTGTAGCACTTTTGAATAAATACTATTTACCAATCGGTTCACGTTTGTTGGGTCCGGTATTTAGAGAGATACGCGTAAATGTGAAATTTAGTAAAATAATTTCAATTGCTCAAGTTACATTATAATAGTATAGCATGTATCTAAATAATTATAATTCTATTACAAAAAATTTACTAACAAGTCATGTGAATTTTTATAATATTAATACCGTTTCTTTACCTCGTATTACCTTATTTAGTTCATTTAATACGTTTAAATCTGAAAAGAGCTTAAAGTTTATAAAACTTTATTGTTTATTGTTTTACGTAGGTAATCAAAGACCATTTTTGAAAAAGATAAAATTTAGTTACATGAAGAAAAAAATACTAAAAAGGTTTGTAATATTTAGTACACTGAATGAAATAAACAGAAATAATTTTTTATCATATATAATAAACTTCTACACATATTTTTTTCAGATATATCATCAAAAGTTACTAAAGTATAACTACACAAATAAAAGTGTATCGATTTATGTTGATAATATTCAGCTTTTTTTTAGGAACTATAACAAACAAAATCAAAAAACGCAGATAAAAATAGTATTTTCATGTAAAAAATATTCTAGTGGGGTATTATTGAGATATCTTAGTGGTGCTTTTCTTTTAAAAATAAAAAAATAATTTATGAGGTATTTACTTATAAAAAATAAAAAATTATATAAAACATTTTTCAAGTTTGAATTAAAAAGAATACAGTATAAAAGCATTTTTTTTAATTTAAGGACCCCACATTACATCCGACAATACGCCTTCAAAAGTTTAAATCAGATTAATGCTAATTCATCGTATGTAGCAATAAAACAACGTTGTTTTATTACAAACAACGGTAGATCTGTTTTAAACCATTTTAAATTATCCAGAATAAAATTACGGTTACTGATCTCTAATAATTATGTTAATAGTGTAAAAAAATCTAGCTGGTAAGGAGTATGCATTTAATTAGTAATATGGTTTCAACTATAAAAGTAGGTTATAATACCAAACATTTGCAAGTTTTTGTACAAAATTCAAAGTTATGTATAGGGATTTTAGATATTTTATACAAATTAGGTTATATACGTGGGTTCGTTATTAAAGACAAAAAAAATATCTTAGTATTATTAAAGTACACAGATAACAAATCAGCAATTAGGAATATTAGTGTTGTATCAACCCCCGGCAGGCGGATGTTTATTGGTCTAAAAAAACTAAAGTTTAGGTTAAAAAAAAAAGATTCCGGTTTTTTTATAGTTTCAACTAATAAAGGTTTATTGACAGACGATGAATCATTGATGTTTAATACTGGCGGTGAACTTCTTATAAAGGTTAATTAAAATGACTTTATTATCAAAGAGATTTGAATTTCAAAATAAAATGTATTTTAAATTTTATCTTGTTAACAATAAAGCTACTATAGTTATTGTTAAGGACAACAAAGTAGTATTGAAATTTTACATAAATAGTAGTGTTTTATTAGAAGGCAGGTCATTTATTTTTTTGAATAACTCTTTATGTTACAATGATTATTTATCGACTTTCAATCTTTTAAAAAACCAAATTAATAAAGAGTTTTATAGCTCATACAATTCATTTGGTAAATTGCATATGATTGGCTTAGGTTTTAAAAATTTTATTTTAGCTGATATGTTATATATATTAGTTGGTGATTGCAACTATATTGTTTTTAAGATACCGGCTAATTTAAAAGTTTTTTGTAAAAAAAACCAAATTTATATCCTATCACACAATAATTCTGAATTATTTAACTTTATGTCATGTTTAAAAAAAGTAAAAAAATCAAATTTTTATAAAGGAAAAGGAATTCTTCAATTTAAAAATTTTAAATTTACAAAGTTAAAAGTTGGTAAAAAACAAAGATTTATGTAATAAAAATGAAAGATCTTAAAGATTTTAAAACTTTTTTAGAAAATAATAAAAAAAAAAATATTCTTAACTCTTTAAAGAAGATACACGGTTTGAATTTTAAGTCACTAAATAAGATAAATTTACTTAATGGTTTCGGAAGCTATGAATCAATAAATAATCTCTCGTTAGATTTTTTTTTAACCATAAAATCTCAGGTTGGTTTCTTTTATAACCTTGAAGAAAATAAAATATTTAATAATATAAACAAAAAAAAGAGGGCAAAAAGTTATTCTGGTATGAGGCACATTTTACGTTTACCGGTTAGGGGACAAAGAACACATACAAATTCTAAAACTCCGCGAAAAAATATAAAAAAAGAAATATAAAAATATGAAGAAACGATTAAATTTTAGAGAAAGGTATTTAATGGGCAAAAAAAATCCTGACAATAAAAAATATTACGCTTTCTTTTTGAAAAAAAGAAATAACGTTTTTGTAACTATAACAGATATACGTGGCAAAGTAATTACATCACAATCTGCCGGTTCTTGTAAGATCACCACGAAAAAGAAGAAAAAATCATGAGATACTTTAAAAGCAGTGGCTGTTTCAGCTTCAAAAATAGCTAGACTCAAAAATATTAGGTATATTTATAAATTTTTTATGACAAGTACTTATATGAAAAATTGTAGAATTATATTTCAAAGTTTTAAAGAATCAGGTTTGCTTATACTGCAAAATATAATAATCAGAAGTCGACCACACGCCCTGCCTATGAGAAAAAAAAAATTAAAGAGATTATAAATGTAGTTACAGAATAATAGTTTTAAAGATAAGAAACAAATATCTAGAATCTACTG
>Ga0302186_10002455_pt1 | contig 14246 bp, 8 predicted proteins | sample II_Bog_E1_2_FD_198782 | JGI IMG/M metagenome (GOLD analysis project Ga0302186, IMG submission 198782) | Peat permafrost microbial communities from Stordalen Mire near Abisko, Sweden - II_Bog_E1_1 | ecosystem: Environmental > Terrestrial > Soil > Wetlands > Peat | place: Sweden: Abisko, Stordalen... | reverse complement strand
ATTGAGTTGACCTGTATTAATATTTATAATATATTGACAATAATCATAAATGATGAAATTTTTTGTATAAGAGTTCATGATTACTACTCTTTTCTGACTCTGAAAACTATCATTACTTTGTTATGCTTATCATCTTTGTGGCTTCGAAAAGATTTAAGTTAAGCTTTTCTCGAATTTCAATCTATTTGTACGCAAATAATATGGAACTGAAACAATTTGAGTCCAAATTTAGTAGCAAGCTATTTCTTTGGCTAAAATATTGATTTAAATGCAGTTTATATCACAAATCAAAAGCAAAGTCTTCTTAATCGCTCTCGTCTTTAATCTCTTCAGGCTTTGATATGATAGAAACAGGCTCGATAAAGGTGACAGATTTATTCTTTTTACCTTTTGCTTGCTCTTCTTCTAATTTGAGTATACTCACAATATGTTCTTATTGCTTTTATACAATGATGTCATAAAGAGGACTATTCATAACATTTTGATTCATCTCATTTGAGCCTACTTTATTTTCTTATTTTGAAAGAGCTATGATAGCTTTCACTGGCTATTGTAAAGGTTGATGAGGTAAAATGGCGTTATCTATTTAGGCTGATAAATTTAAGATTTCAAAGTTTGATGAAGGTTGTTGCAGAGTTAAATTGCTCTCAATTGCTGATATTTTTGGAGGAATAGTATATTGGTTGGATATTTAAATTGATTGTAATACAGATGAAACTATCTATACTGGATAAGAAATTGTGTAGTCTTGACTTTAAATTCCTCTTTATTCCACTACAAGTGTTTCAGGTCTTGGCTAAGTATCTTCGTGTTATTGAATTTTTTATTCACTGTAATCAAATCTTACCTGATTTTAATTGTTATAGTTATTGAAATCAACTTATTTCTATGGTGTAATGAGACATTCTTAGGAAACATGGCTTGAGATAGATTGTTTAACCTACTTTTACTCCAACTAGACCGAATTGTTATATTATTTATTTAAAATCTATGACTGTTCTACAGATCTTGCTATTTCTGCAGTCTCATTCGCAGGGAAACAATCATTTTATATCAAAAAGCTTTCCTTTCCAATATTTGCTTTGTCTGATAAAGATTGCAATGCTTATATTTTATTGGTATTTAAATATCCTTTCCATGATTAATTGATAGAGGGGTTCTCTTCTTTTTGCAAATTGTAATCTTAATATTTTTCATAATTGTTTCTAAAATCATAAGTCGGACTTTCAGTTATTTGATCGTCTTGAGTATAAGAGTTTAAACCATATGACATTTTCTATAATTCTTCAATTTTATTTTATTTCTGAGCAGACATTTTTTAAAATTTGTATATTTGTTATTAGGATTAAGACTGATCAAGTGAATTATTAATTATTTTGCTATGAATATCTTCAGTTTTCTATGCATTAATGTATTTGTATTGAAAAGAGTCCTGGGGGCCATAACCACTATTGTCCAAATTATTAACTTATAGCTTACTTTCATCCTACCTCACCTAAGGTTCAAAACCAACTGATTGAATATTTTGAATATCTTAATGAGAGTCACTTAAATCCGTACACTTATAAGCAATATTTTTAAATTAACGCTCATAATAATCTTTAATTTAATTGGATTTATCGAAGGGAGACCTCTCAGATTACACTTATTCAATGTTTTATATAGTTAAATATTTATTAGTCACTTTTTCTTCTTATCTGTCTCTGAGGAAATTATTTGCAAAGCTATATCCAACTGAAATTTATGGCTTTGTTAAATTACTTACTGCCTCTTAAATAGGTGATACTTCAGACTCATGTTTTTTGAAATTATGATTAAAAGTAGGAAGATGATGATTAACTATTTTGCTACTATTACTAATATCCTGAATAATCAGTTTTAATTGGCTTCTAGCATAGTTTTATCTAATCTTTTTGATTTATTGCTATTTCTGCATCTTGGCAGCATAGTCTTCAGAAAAAAGGGGCTGTTTATATTAACAGTTTTCTGTTTTGTTTTGAATTATCAACTCTTCAACAGATTGTTGAGATTATGACAAATTATTGTATTTATTCATAATGTCGTCCATTTAACTTAAATAATGATTCAATTTCTACCCTTCCTTCATTGCAATTTATTTTTTAGGTGAATATTACTCTTTGCCTTCATTTGAATAAGTAATACTCTTTGCTTCCTCAATTTAAGTTTCGTGACAATTCAAAAAAATATTTTTTTATTCACATTTGGGCATTTGATGAGGATTCACCAATGGTTTTTCATCAATTTGTTAAAATTAAATCGCCAAGTTTCTATCATTCTCCCTAACCAAATTGTAATTTTTAAAGCCCACACTCTTAAATCCAGTATCACTACCATGGCTATCATCCATTTTAACCTGTGACTGATATTTCATGGATTTGTTTGATTGTTAGATGTTTTTTATCTCTGAAAAACGACCATTATTAAGTATTACTTTAGGTTTCGTCTTTATAATTTACTTTTATTCGTAATTGATGCTCTTTTTAACGGGAAGGTTAGCCTTAAGGGTAGAATCTTTAACTTTGCATTTTTTAGGCATGATATTTATGTTTTCTTTGTTACTGATGGATGACTGTTTTAGGATCCAAGAATCAAACATTTACGACTGAGCCTTATTGGTATTTCTGGAAGTGAACATGCAAACACTGGAAGAAGGAGTTTTTTGGCTTAATCCCATGGAATCTAAATAGAGAGTATAGTCAGCTGCAGGAAATTCTAGCCACTGCTCAACAATTTCTGACAATTTTGCTCTTCCCCTAGGAACTTCCACTTGAGAGGATCTTCCCTTCTTCTTAAGTAACTGAGAAAAGGACATATTCTTTGTATTCATATTTATAACTCTAACGAATAGATTATTAAAGTTGATAGATAGACAGCCATTATATACCTGTTTTAAATATATTTTATACAAAAAGAAAGAAGATGGAACATCTAAAAAAATCATCCATAAAATGCAGAATGTGTAAAGAATGATTACCTTAACTACCTTAAGAAATTAATATTATCATTAAATATACTATGTAACCTAACGACTATAATATTCCACCACTTTGCAATCGTATTCCATTTTCAAACAAAAACATCAACAGCGTGCCACTTTCTCAATGCAAAAAAAGCTAAGTGATACATCGCAGCTCAATTCAATCCGTAAAGAGGAGTACTGCTGAAATTTTGCGAAACAAAGAAAATTAGTAATGCACCTTTTAACCCAAAACAAACGAAAAAGGAAAGAGAAAAAGATCACTTGATCACTTCTTCAAGGATCAATAAAATTTTTTAGTCAGCAAATAACAAAAGATACAGTTGCTGCGTCAGTAGATCAACAGAAGCGAAGATTAATAAAATACAGGAAGACCCTCAATAGACTCAAATTCTAAACTAATAGCTGCCATGAGTAATAGCAAAAACACGAACATTTATTAACGCTTGTCAAAATAAAGACAAGTGCTGTCATCCATCTCCGATGAAAGTTTATTCAGTCCTAAAATATTGGATCGATCCAAGTCGATAAGTCGTAAGCACGATATTTCAACACTTCTGTACTAGGATGCCAAAAGAAGACAATAAAAAGATCAATCTATAATTGAGTGCTAGAGGAAACAAATTGACATGATGATGTCACCAAAAATAAATTCAAACACAAATGCGTTAGTCCGAAAGAAGATACTTGCTTAATTTACTGAATTTATCAGCTAGGATGCTGATGACATGAATCCTTTGGTTGCCATTTCCATTCTTTAAGAAATCTTTAATGTAGATCTTAATCCTAATAAGAGTACATCAAATAATCTTTTGGCTAAAAAATTGATGAAATATATTGCAGAGCCAAATGATAATAGCGTTGTCACAGTTGTAAGATTATGGATGTTTATTAATATCGTGATTAAGGGAACTTTGGAAAGGAGTTGCTTTACTGAGGAATAGGAAATTAAAATCCATGAGGAATTTCACTACTTTTATAAGGAAAGAATGACCAGGGAACGAAAGGAATGCACTCCAGAATTGTTTACTTTCAAGCCTAAAACATTAGCTAAATCTAGCAAATTAGCAACGTCATTTCGAGATAAAGCATACTAGAAAGTTTAAAATTTTATTTCAAATCAAAAGTTAAATATTCAATTAAAGAAAGGATAGAGTACTATAGAGCAACTATTTGTGGCAGATTATCTTAAAAAACAAACCGAAAATGAACAAAAAAAGATTGAAAGATAAAACAAGTAGCTTTAGAAATGTACATTCAAGCCTGACATTTCTCCTTCTACTTCTTCTTTGAGTCTTTTGAAGAAGAAACCCAAAGTCACACTGAAGGTTTTAAAGCGGCAAACACATCAAAAAGCATACTGCACTCAAAAGACACAACAAGATGAGCAGGATACAACTATATTTTCACAACACAAGATTTAACCATCAATGAGTCATTAAAAGAGTGGGTATAAGAGTACTGAAAAAAAATAAAAAATATAATTTAAAAATGTGAAGAATATGGATAAAATTATCATGAGGATGTCCGCCGGAAGACAGAAACGTGAATTTTCCAACCAACTTTTGGAGAGAGGATATCCCTCTGGATATAACTGGGCTTCCTATCAACGGGAAATGCATCGCTAGAGTATCTAAAATTGTAAGAAATTATAAGGATTAACATACAATTGATATTGTTCCATTATTTTTTTATTGAACTTATGGATAGTTAAATTATTTTAATTTGATGAGCTGTGAGTTGTTTTATAGTTTTATCAAATTAATCTTATTAATATTTGATTTGAGACATCTAATTGAGTTTCAATAAACATATAATTACGAGGCTGAGATAAAAGAAATGATTAACCTATCAAAAATTAAAGATATTCGTCTACCGAAGTCGTAATTTCAACTTAGCCATAAGCCATTTTTGACTAAAAAAATCCTTTTGTCAATTCCTAAGATAGACGAGATTAAGTAATCTAGAGATAGAATCCATTGGTCAGTACCTAAAAAATTATGTAACTCAAATTAATTTCGATATTCAAGAATAAAATAAGCCAGCAGTAATCAAAAAATCTCATTAAAGGTGCCTGAAAGCATGTCATTTACTCATATAGGCATCAATAAATTGTAAACATTCACTCATCCAATTTCAATTAACGACGATTGCTTGAATTTATAACTTTACCAATCGCAATGCTCTTAGATTGATAGATCTCATAGAAAACGATTTAAAACTTTGACCTCTTAAAATAGATAAAAAAATGAAAAAAATATTGATTTGACGCGATTAAAATATGTTAATTTTAATATAAGCATTCAATCTTTAAGAATGAAAATACGAAAAGTGAAGAATAGAAAAAATAATTGCAAAACAGATTAACTTTTGAAATTGAGAGGAATTGGATATAAACTCGAAAAAGATCAACTCAAATAAGTTATTTTGCTCCAATAATATCGGCCTAATGAAGCTTATACCACAATTTCATGAAGGATTCATTTACATGATCTCCAATTTATTATTATCTCTTACATCAAGCCAATAGACCTAACTTTGATATTTGATTGTTAGAAAGAAAAATAAATAACTTTTATTCGTCAATTCAATTCATGAAGATCAATTAAATAATTATTCAGTTTTCTTGACCTTATTAATTATTTATAGAACATGATGATAGACCACGGAAAGGATAAAAATTAGCTCGCTTTTCTCTATGATTGGATGAGAATAGCCAGAAAGCCCAATCAATCCCTACACCAAGATATCAAAATGCTTTTTCAACTCATTGCCATTCCAGTCAGTGAAAGTGAAATTAAAATTATTGAAAAAGCCGTCGATCCATCAGGTAAAAAAACAGAGCTGAGTAAGGAAGACCTATTAAATTGCTTTGTTATTGAAGAATAGAGTCGCAAACCAAAATAAAAATAACTATTAAAAGCTTTTAAACACATTACCAAAGATCAGGAGGATATTACCTTTGATCAGCTACGCAAATTTTTCTAATAGGAATAAATTGATGGTGCAACCACAGATATGATAATTAAACAGCTGAGTGAGTACTAAAATTAAAATGGACGGTTTGATTATAAACGTTTTGCCAGCACTCTCTATTGATTTCGTCCTTTTATCTGCTGCTCAATTGTGGAAAAAATATATAATTAGGATGATTAAAATTTCAATGCTTGATAAATATTGTTATATATTTTTTTGCCATAGTGATGAATTTAAAGATCAAAGTACTTGAATTCAGGCTTGAAGCTTCTTTCTATTCGCTATTTATCCAAAACAAACAAACTCATGATTTAATTACGGAATCTTAAGATAAATTATGAACGTTTTTTTGCAATTATTTTTAAAAAAGATTACCCAATCGCTTGATGAGAAGCTTAGACCAGCACATGGCCAACAAAAAAATCGAATGATCAGTTTAAAGTGCTGATCAATAATTTTTATTGAGTTATGAAACATTAAATGAAATAATAATTCCAAACCTATGCTCGCTAAATATTTGAATTGATGTTGACAGAGGAAGAAACATTTGAATAAGGTGACCCCACAGCGCAACTTTTGTCGATCATTATTTTTACATTATAATTATTAATCACATGAAAAATCTTAACCATCAATAAATAAAATAGGAAGAGCTAAAACTCCTATAAATCAGTGGGTTTTCACTTGGAGAATACGGCAAATCAGACAATCGTTGTAAATTATTTACAGACCTACCCACCTGCTCAAATTTAAAAGAATTGGAAAGGCTTAAAATATCAAGAATAAAAAGCGCAGGACTCTCCTTAAGCGCAAATCTAAACGCCTTTTGCTTCATGTTGCTTCATAGTATTTACCGGCATGAAATAAAATAAGACTTACTTGACATCATCAAATCATCGTTTTACAGTCCAGAAATGGATTTAACAACAATTAAAAATTGCCCAATCTCCAGCCTCTCCAATTCTCAGATGAAGAAACTTGTTGTAGAGTTCTTTTATTCCCTTGCATACTCTGACTATGAAGGTAAAGTAGATTCAAAATTATGCAAGTTTCCAATAGTCTTAGAAGTTTTAGTTCTATTTATGAGAAAAATTCTTGCCAACTTTGGGATAAAAAATGCAGATAATAGTCTATTTAAAGTGCCAACTATAGAATCCTATAATACTTTAATAGACTATTTCGATCTCAATTGCAGATCTCCAGGTTCTTTATTTCTGTTCTATGAGGACCACATCTTTATACTTGAGACCACAAGTGAATAAATCATGGTAGGAACCTATATGGAAAACTAAACTCAAAAAAATTCACTAAGGATCATAAAAGATTTAGGGTTATCTGAACTGTAGGAACAAGCTTAAGAAGATACAGAAAAGGAGGAAGATTCAAAGAGTAGCCAAAATAGAAGTCTATAAATACGGGGAAACGTGAGTTAAAGCATTGTATTTTCATAGCATGATGCATCAACTCCTTTTTTCAATTTCTAATAAAGCAATTCTTCATTTAGCAACTCCATATAAGTTAACGGCTCTGATAGAGACATAATCAGTCGAAAGCAAAGTTTAATGAGATCTTCCAAAGACATGAGCCTGCTTAAAATGATGGATAGCAAAATTCAAAAGCAAGGTGGAACTTTTGGAAATGTGAGTGGATATACCAATGCCTTGAAAAGAACGATGCTTTAAAATGAACTAAAAAAAGAAATAGACGCAAAATAAAGCCTTCAGATGGCGATGGATAGTCCAATCACTCTTGATAGTCCTCATACCCTTTGTTTTGATGGAAATTTCGATTCTATAGGCTAATAAGCCAACGATAAAGTAAAAGGGATGAAGAGAAGCAAATCATAAAGTGGTAGTAGGATGAATAAGAGTATTGTAGAAATTCCTGAACAGTAAATTAACGTTAATTTAAAAAAGAAAAAGAAAGAAAAGAAAAAGGGAAAGCACCAATGTTAATGCACTACATAAAAGAAAACAAAAAATAAAATCATATCCAATTTATACGAAATTAACATGAACTACGTCCCTCATCAACCCAATTTTCAGAAAAAATACATTCATTAAGATGTTCCTTAAATTTTAAATAAAAGTCATGGGAATTTGTATGTATCATCAAAAGGAATATCTTGCGAAATTTACGCAAAAAACATATAAAAATCTCATCGTAACCCAAGACATCAGCTAAAATATCTTGGGCAAAGTACAATGAAATCCCATCCTAATTTAGACAAAACTTCAATCTCCTGTTCAGTGTTGCCAAGAGCGATGAACTCTTTTTCAATGACTCCTCGAGCAAAAACATAGAGTGAAACTTTATCCAAAAGATAATTTAGCCCAATAAGCGGAAGTGAACGACAAACTTCTTTTAGTCCTCTCAGCAATGGCAGCACGCCAAAAATAACTTTTAGCTATATTAACAGGCCTCAAAAGAATTGCCCTGAATAGTCTTCAGATAGAGGACAAAATAAAAAAAAATGATTTTGAATTAACCAATTAATCCTTTTCGATTATTATGGATTGTGTGATATATCATATTAGTTTAAATCAATTTTATAATAGTTTTGAAATGCCTGGAAAAAAATGGTGCGAGTACTGCAGGATTAATCTTTCTTATAACAAAAAGGACATTCAGGAACATGAGGAGACGAGATTGCATCTTAGAAATAAACAAAAATCCATACAATTTTAACGCATCAAAACACAAAAAGCGTAAAAGTAGCAAAGATAAGCTAATAAACAAAATGCACTTCTGAGCACAGCCAACATTCCAAAAGCCAAAAAGGGCTCCTAGCTGTAAAAGCAAGTCCAGCAATATCGATAAAGTGTAATGGCAAACGGAAAAGCAGCTATCCATCAATTAATCGCTTAAAAGACACATGGTCTCTATGGAGCACCAATACAATTTCCAGAAAAATAAGATTTAGTATTGGCTGAAAATTATGTTAAACCAAAGCAAGATGGAAGTGATGATTAAAGTGAGGAGTATGAAATGTGGAGAATCGATATTTGTGAGGAAACTGGCGACCCCTGCTTCATTAACAACATAACCAAGGCAAAATATTACTAACCACCAAAGGGCCATATTATGAGCGAAAAACAGAAGGAGGAATGGGAATATTTGAAAGAGATATGCAAAGAAAAGCTCGATCTCAATGCAGATAACACTGTCAATATTACGGAGTGGCAGTAAGTGCCTGAGGAGGAGAACTATTTTAAAGTAAATGAGATTAAAGAAGACAACTAAGATCAAAACTAAGTGGAGTTGTAGTCTTCTAATAAGAGAGTATTTGATAGTACACTTAATGCTTACGTAAAGATTGATAAAAATACTGGAGTATAGGCAGCAGAAGTTAAGAAATCTTGGATGGCCGAATTATAAGAGAAAGTGAACAATAACCAAATTGATGCAAATGAAGTTATGGAAACAGTTATTTATAACAAGTTGAGGCTATGCAAAAATGTGAAAGAGAAGAATGATACACTGAAGAAATTAATTAAAAATGATATTTAGATCAGGCAAACTCTTGAAGAGGGTTTGAGGAAAGACGATATCCTCGAATAGAAACAAGAATCAATCGGATTTAAGCCTAAAAAAAAAGTAAAAACAGTGAAACTAACAGAAGATAAAGATATATGGTGAGCAATACTAATTTACTTATTAATAATGATATTATTTATAAAAATAAATAAACTGTTAAATGAACGCCAAATCGATCCTCTTCCATACTAATACATTTATTTAGCATGATTTATCCATAAGCATTAAGGTTTATTTAAAATCCAATTTTATTTTGTTAGGTATTTATAGTTTTAACTAAGCTTTTTAAATTTTAAATCTATAATTCACCCATAAAGTTTTTGGGCTAATGCTGGTAATAATTTTTGATTATCCTTGAAGCTACATGCTTGGATTACTATTCTATTGATTAAATGATACAAAAAAGGACATCTTTGGTCTCTTTGTTGAAGTGCATCATCTAATATTATCTAGATCAACTATATTACGAAATGATTGAAACTGAGCACTAGATTCAGCATGATCAATCAAACCCAACAGAGTACGATTATGACAATAATCCAACCATACAAAATCCACCTGGCTTTTTCAATAAGTTCTTTTTCTTTAATCGTCTCGCCATGTTCATTCAATACGTCAAATAGATCAAGAGTAATCCAAGTCTTAATTAGGAGAAACAATGTATCGCTACAATGATAACTTCAAGCCAATGATATCAACCACCCGTATACTTTAAAAGTTTTTGCGTAAAAAGAAGGAGAACGAAAAATTTAATATCTCCAAAGAGATCTTTCATATGGAGCAAAGGACATTGATTACCCTTTTTGTGTTAAGTATTGTAGCAGGATTAACCTCTTTAGTGCCAATTTACTTTCAGACTGTCCTAGTCAAAGCTGTTATGGGAAACACAGGACACTTCTATTCAGTGGCGGTAATCATCTGCGTCATGTTTTTGCGCTTTAACTTGCTGAATGTATCATTTTGCATATGCAGTATCTGCTAAATCTTTCCAGTAATATAGCCATTAATGTCAAGCTCTATCTTCAAAACACCTTTATGCGAGTAATCTTTTATATCAATGAGGATAAATTTCCTTAGTTAAAACATAGACTTAAGTATCTTGATGTTGAACTCATTGGAGAGGCTCTTTTCTACATTCCTTACTTCATAACATCGATTATAATCGTGATAGGAGTTATAGTATTTGTTTTTCTAAACGTAAATCAGTATGGCTGCATTGTTCTGGGCGTCTACATATTCTTTATCACAATTATCTGCATTAGTGGACGTATGGCCTATCTCGGCATGAAAATCAACAGTAAAAGAATGGCTCAACGTTAAAGATTCTAGAAAAAGTCTATGATGAGTTTGATGAAAACAGCCTTTGAGCATATGTCTGAGTATGTATATCAAATGCTGATTGTACAGAAGACCATTGAAATTAGGCAAAATTTAAAAATTAATCTATTCTATATCTTCGGACAGACTATGGGAGAGTGTTGTGTAGTGGTATCCAATATCATTCTCTATTCTCTTGTCAATCAGGGTCTCTTGGCATATTCGCAGGTATATTACTCTGTATTATTCATCGTTATGACTTTTTATCCTATCCGCTACTCCGTCTATGGATTCTATACCATACTGAAAGGATATGAAGCATTTCATCAGATTAAATTTCAAATCAACACAATAACTAATTAGACAATCGATGATTTGCACACATTTCAGGGCACAGACCATTAGGAACATGTTTTTGTTTAAAATGTGGGCGACTGCTTTGAGTATGACTATCACAAATTGGCAGATAAAGAATAGTAGTATGTGGATTCCTCCGAAGAAGGGTTTTAAGGATTAAATCTTAAAACTATTAAGAGTATGAAACTGATTCAAGTTGACGTTGATAATGGTTAGACGTTAATGGTCCTCACTCGCGCGGACTCTCGGCCAAACCTCAAACAGTTTTTACAGCAACTTATTGGTGAAAAGCCTCCAAAGAAATCGTTGGCGATGATAAATTAGGCTGAGTTCATGCTTCCTGAATCGCTGAAGTAGAATATTTTATTTTATCAACCATACTATGAACATGAATTTAAACGCATTCTTGCTATTACACAGTTAAGCAGTCTCGCAAGAGAAATAGAAGAATCAAACAGAAATATCAACTAAAAATATTTGAGATTTAGTAACTGGCATCAGACAAGGATTTAAATTGCACGTGCCCTCTATAACAATGTTGATTATCTGATTTTAGATAGGCCAACCATTCTAGAGGATGTTGAATTGCTTCGAAATATAATCCAGTAGCGCAAACAGAAGGGCAAAATGACTATAATATCCAATAACATGCATAAATATTTCTTCAAACTGGCAGATAAAATCCTTGTGATTGGAAAAGAAGGTCACTAAATTGGTAGTTATAGTGAGCTGAGTCTAGAAAGACACTCTCTTTTTAACAATATGTTCCTTAAACACCATGAGAAGGTTAATAATTTTAGTCGAATCCCTTAGTGTGAGCATGATCACCTTGCAGGCGTGTTGCAACTTCCACGAACTGTCGAAAAGCCCCTTGAGTTGTAGAAAACCACATTTTTCTAATTTTTTTCGTTTGTCCATAAGAAGGCCGAGTTCATCATTATACTTAGTCTGTTCATACCACCATGTTTCAAGTATTACTTGCAGTATTTGATCGGACAAAGTGTAAACTCTAATATCTTTCAGACTTATCTTATCATTGGACTTATCTATATCCTTTTCATTTTTCTTCGAGGGTTCTGCCTATCTTACTACACAAACATGGGGTCATTGTCTCTATATCGTAAAATATGCCGTAAATTTAAATCCCTCAACGCTCATCAAATTTTATAGATATATCAAAAACCAACAGTCGATTTAGACTTTCATGCCCGCATAATCGACCGTAACTTGGTGATGGATTTCGAGTACGGTCAATCAATTCTAATCGAAATCGTGGTATCCTTTATCGTATATTGCACTGGTCAGCCAATCTATATTGCTGTTGCAATTCCGATTATATTTTTCATTGTTTACATCAACGGCTACTACGCGAAGCATGCCCGTAGGATTTATCTCCTGCGACTGAAATAGACAAAGAACATTCATAATATGGTAGCCAACTGTATAGAACGTAGTCGCAGTTTTTCACGCTATCAAAAAATTAACGATATTAACACCATCTTCCATGCACAGAACAAGGTAGAACTTATATATGCTTGCAATATTTAATGGCTGGAAACAGGAATTAGAACAGTAGCCGAATTTTTGGTGTGGCTATTTTTTTTAATTTTTCTAATCATCATGATTTAAACTGTGGCTAATCAATCGTTGTACACTTCCTTAGTGAGCTTGGGATGCAGCATGTTTATCAACCTCAGCTACCTCAATACCTTCTATCTCAAGGCCTTCCGTCAACTAGAGATATCATTGGTCAGCTTGACGCTATGCTTAGATGTGCTCAAAAATTAACCTAATCTTACTTAACGTCAAAAGGCTAGAATATCTGAGCCCGAGCGTATAAAACACATAGAAAATGTCGAATCCATCGTATACAGGCGGATATCCTTAAAATACTTTAAAAACATTTGCACTGAGCTAAATATGACTATCAATCGTGGTGATCGCATGGTCATGAGTGGCAACTCCAATAGTTTCAAATAAATCATCTTTTATATGCTTGAAAACTGTATCTTTGATAGTGATTAGATTGGAGGAGACATTATTATTAATGGAGAAGTGGTTAAGGAATTTATCATTGATAAAATGTACTACCTTCATGCAGATCCTATCATTCCTTTCATTGGCAACATTTATGAATCACTGAGGCTTGATGATCATAAACTCACAAAATTATAACTATAGGCACTTCTTGAAGAGTTCTTTAGCGTTATGGAAATATAACCAGTATTTAATGGAAAGACAATGGTGGAAGATCTTAATATTGAACAAAAACAATTGTTCGAGGTCTTCCGCGCTGTCAAGGTCTAGCACTGCAAGGTTCTAGTGATAGTAGATGGTTTTGATAATATTGATATTGTCTCACGCAGAAAACTCACCAAATACCTGCTCAAGCAGACCAGCATTAACATCCTCATCGAGACAACCAGTCTGGCGGAAATTGTAAAACTATATCCGAGGCATCTTATTTTTGATGCTCTCAAAATCACAGAGCAAGTGAGAGATCCAGCTGAATTGGAGTTGATACGGTTAGAGTCAATGATGGACAAATTTACGCATACCCAATCCTTTGCCTAGATGCCTAATACAACTAGTTTAGAAGCTATAAAAAGGCTTGAGTCCAAGCAAGATTGATTTGGATAGCTATTATGTGTGTTATTTACAGGATATAAATTAAAATGTATCTATTGACTGCCATTTGTGATTCAAGAATCAGGCTGCCAAACAATCTTGATATATCCCTTTCGAAGATGTAAATTATGTTTAGTAAATAATGTAAATGTGCTGCGGTATTAAGCATTAAGCATGCCTGGTAATTGAATATACACATCAATATACGAAGAACAACTATTATCGTTCTTCTAATCTACTATCCATACGAGTAACCACAACTGAAGCAATGAGTCTTACACTTAGTAATAAATGTTTGCACCACACAACTCAAAATGGAAATCCAAACCATCAACCACAAATCAACCAAACTGAGCCACCACAATAACAGGAACCAGACCAGCACCATTTTAATAATTATTCAGCCATACATCATCTCCCCGTAGAACCAGAA
>Ga0302186_10002454_pt1 | contig 14246 bp, 13 predicted proteins | sample II_Bog_E1_2_FD_198782 | JGI IMG/M metagenome (GOLD analysis project Ga0302186, IMG submission 198782) | Peat permafrost microbial communities from Stordalen Mire near Abisko, Sweden - II_Bog_E1_1 | ecosystem: Environmental > Terrestrial > Soil > Wetlands > Peat | place: Sweden: Abisko... | reverse complement strand
AATGTTTGGAAAAATTTTAGATCTGGAATTTCTCATTTTTTTATTTCTAACAAAATAGGAAGTTTGTTGAGAAGGAAAACAAAAGCCATCTTGGTTTTTGTGGAAAAACTCATGGAAGTTTATGACCCGACCCAAAATTTCACAATTATCTGGGATTTCCTCTTGATGTTTTTAATAATCTATTTTTTCGTCTTAATCCCCTTTGAAATGAGTTTTACCGAGTTTCCTGAATATATTAACCATTCTTTTCAACAATATGGAATAATTTTCCTTGTGCTTGATATGTTAAAATCCATCAATACAGCATATTACAATAAGGGAACATTGGTTACAAATAGAAGAGAGGTTTTAAAAAAATATCTGAATGATGATTTTTCAATAGATCTTATCACAATACTTCCTCTAATGATTGACTTTTACTTCGGATTCCAGATTAAATATTTTAGGTTCTTGAATATGCTATTTTTCTTAAAATACTCCCATTTCAAAAGAATAAGAGAAAGAATGGAAGAACTGGTTTTTTTGGATGAAAATTTCATTTCATTAGTTCAATTGGTTTTCAGAATTCTTTTGTTCTCACATATTTTCGCATGTATTTGGTATTATATTGGAACGCTCACCTCTGAATCTTGGATATATCTAGCCAATTTATCCGAAAGAAATTGGATCTCACTTTATATCATTCTTTTTATTTCATCATAGTGACAATGAACACAGTGGGATTCGGAGATATATTACCTAATAATGATTATGAGATGGTTTTTGTCATATTCTTTATTTTAATTGGATGCGGGTTATTTGCAGTGAATATAAATCAAATCGGATTGATTCTTTCAAATATTTCCAAACGAACTAAAGAATGGCAGAAGGAATGGAAAATAATAAACCATTTTATGTTGGGAAAAAACATCAATTTCGAGCTCAGAATGAAAGTTAGAAAGTATTTGCAATATATTTGGAATGAAGAAAATCTACAACAACTTGAAGAGCAATCGAAAATCATTAACAAATTGTCAGATTCTTTAAAGGAAGAATTATGTTGGAAGCTAATGGTCCATCCATTCGTGATTTAAAGCTCTTTACTTTGAATTTTTCTGAAGAAACATTAAGAGAAACTGTGAATATAATGAGTGAAAAACGGTTCACCCCAGGAGATCTGATATTTCCCAAAAATGATATTGATAATAAGAGCCTCTTCATTATAAGAAAAGGGGAGATTGAGCTTTTCTATGAAAATGATGGGGAATTAAATTCGATGAGAAAATTAGGTGTGGGGGAGATTTTCGGTGAAATGAGCTTTTTCTCCAATCAAAGAAGAGCGTTTTTTGCACGAAGTCTCGATTTCTCAAATGTTTTCATGATAAACCAAGAAGAATTTCTCTCGATTTTAAGGAAAAATAAAAAAGATTTCGAAAGATTCTGTCAAATAAAGGATAATATCAACCTTTATAAAGATTATGGTGATCTTTATTTGAAATGTTTCTCCTGTTTAGAATCCTGCCATCGAATAAAAGATTGTCCGATTTTACATTATATGCCCAAGAAAGAAATCGTGGTGTTGAGACATCTTTATAGTTTAGATCAAACCAGAGCCAAATGGAAGAGAAAATCGAAGAAATCATCGAATGCTTTTGCCTCATTAAGCACCATCAAAAAGAAAGACTATAAATTTGAAAATGCTTTCTTAATCAACCATGAGAGTAGTAGCAGTGAAGAATATGATAATTATGATAAAAAATGTGTTTTAGAAGGGGTAGAAAAAAACGAATGTATAGAGGAAATTAAAGAATCTGAAGAAAATTAACAGGATATTGAAGACTCCTTTAAAAAATACACTAGGAAATATTGCCACACTGAAAACATCACCCACAACCTTACTGAAAACTCCGAAATTAAAGAAAACATAGATTCGAAAGATAATAATATAAGTCGCCAAAATTCCCTGGAAAGAGCCAATATGAAGCAAGTAAAGAAAGAAAATAGTCAAAGTTCCTACACTAGTGATTGTGATTCCTTTCAAAGCAAAGAAAAATCTGACCTCTATCCAACTTCACTTAGTTCTCTCAATAGCGATTGCCAAAATTCTCAAAATAACCTGAAGAAAAAATCTGCCAAAAATGCAATCTCTCAAATGAAATCAAATTCTGTGGTGGAGTCTCTTTTACCCTATTTAGAATCGTTAAAACTGTTAGAAAACCAAGAAAAAGCAAAAAATTTAGTGCAAAAAACTTTTGAGGCAGTTTTGAATATAGACAATTTGAAGTCGTTTGAATCATATTTCCCTGAAAATAATATCGAGAGAGTATTGAGTCGGGTAGAGGGGGTAATGCTAAGGAATTTCATGAAAAATAAGAAAAATGTGAAAAATAGGAAAAAATCGAGGATAATGTTGACTTTTAAAGAAAAAACAAACGGTTTATTAGGAAACGATTTTCACCCGGAGAATCTCGAGAATTATGAGGAAGAAAAACATGAAAAAGAGTTGATGAATCAAAACAAAAATTCGCCATTTCAAAAAACATTTTTTAAAACAAAAAATAATATCGAAAAACAGATTCAGGAGGAAGAATTTGATAGTGAAAAATTTAAGGAGTCCTTCAGAGAACAAATGCGTATAAAGTTGGAAAGTGGTGGATGGTTAAATAAAATTGTTTATTTTTTCTGGGGGAAAAACAAAAAGAAAATTTTGCACATGAAGAAAAAAGGAAGTTTAAAGACTGAAAAGGTCTGAAAAAATGAAAAATGATGAAAAGATAAGAAAAATATTATATTCACTATAAAAGTAAAAAAATACAAAAACCAAATAGTGTTTTAATTAGATTTTTTTTTTTTTCTCTTATTTTATTATTATTTTCTATATAATTTTTTGCCCAAGAATTTATCGATAAAATTCTGAATTATTTGATTTGCAAAATTATTAAATTTCTTCATGAAAAATAAGAAAAATCCATCTAAAGAAAAATATTTTGTTGTCCATAATAGTGACAGTGAATCTAATGAAAGTCTAGAAAATGAAATCGATAACATTTTGAATTTAAATGATTTCACATTCAACCCCCAATTGAATTATAAAAGAAAACTAATAGAACCTCAAAATAATACCAAGGCATCATTTAATAACACAGATTCACACAAATCTCCTTTTCTTGACCTTAAAAATACAAATGGCTCTGTTTATGAGAATAAAAGATTAATGGAATCGGAAGAACAAACACCATCAGAAATAAATTACAAAATTATTGATTTAAATCCGAAGAGTAATAAAAAAATTCAAGTGATTTATCATATAAGCGACCTCCATATCGAAAACAATTCCAACACTTATGAAGAATACAATTATGTCTTTGACAATTTATATGAAATAATGAAAAGAGAAAAGGAAGAAAATAAAATTTTAGTTATAACTGGAGACATTTTGCATGAAAGAACTAAACTATACACGGAAACAATCCTCTACACTTGGGAACTACTTAAAAAATTTGCTAAGCTGCTTCCAATTATAATGATACCTGGAAACCATGACATTAATATGAGGAACAGATCAAAAAAAGATGGTCTCACTGGAATAATGTTTGATAGAATAACCAAAGAAATGGATATTCATTATTTTCTAGAAAGTGGTCTATACAAATATGGCAACATCTTATTTTGCATTCAATCCTTGTACGACAAAATGACAATCAACTATCATAAGATCAAATCTAATAACTTGATAAAAATAGCATTATATCATGGAATTGTTGATGGTGCTCGCATTGACTCAGGCTTTACTTTTTCCAGAAATAAAAAATTAACCGAATTTCATGATTATGATTATTCTTTACTTGGGGATATTCATTCATTTCAATTTCTCAAGCCAAATATAGGGTATGCTGGGTCGTTGATAACTCAAAACTATGGAGAAGGTGATGTTGAACATGGATGCATTCGATGGGACCTTAAAACACAAAAACATGTATTCATTCCAATTAATAATATCTATGCATATAAAGTTCTCAATCTTTCTCAAATGGGAAACCTTTCTTTTGAGCAAATCCCGAGTCATGGAAAACTAAAAATAAAAATTAATGACATTAAAGATCCTTCTAAATTGCATTCGATAAAAAACGACCTTAAAAAATCCATAATAGAGAAATATAACAATGTTCATATTACTTTCGAAGAAACTATTAAAGAACAAAATTCTGATCATAACAATCAAGGATGTTTGAAAAAAGTTTTGGGAGAAAAAGATAAAACTTCAGATATTAATTTTCTCCTGAATGTTTATTTACAAGAGAATTTTAAAATTGATGATACAAAAACATTATTTTCATATTTGCTAGAGGAAATGAATCATCAAACATTCAACAAATTTAAATGCAGTAGATGGAAAATTCTAAGCATTCAATGGGAAAACATTTTCCTATACGGACCCAACAATAAAGTCGATTTTGATCTTTTAAAGAATGTTACTGGCTTAGTTGGAAAGAACTCATCTGGCAAATCGCTCTTTCTTGAAATAATTCTTTATTTATTATATGGAAGAGATTCGTTGAAAGAACCTTTCAAGTTTGATTTCATTAATAAAAATGAAAATGAATTTAATGGAGAAATACAAATAGAGGTTGATAACAAAATACTCTCCATAAGAAGAAAAGGGAAAGTCAGCAAGAAAGATCCAAAATGTTTTGAAGATCATTTCGAAATTTTATCAAAATCTAAAAATGATTCTGGATCACAAAATTTAACTGAAGACAATAAAAGAAATTCACAAAGATTGCTCAATGAGATGATTGGAAAAATTGAGGACGTGAAAAAGATTAATTTTTTCTTCAAAACGAAAATGAAAGAATCTTGAACATGAAAAGGAAAGAACGAAAGGAGTATTTATATCGAATCCTGAACATAAATTTCATGGATGAAATTTATAAGAAAATAAAAGACGATGTAAAAAAATTAAGGCAAGACAAAACAATCTTTGAGAGCAAATTTGTTTTATTGTCGGATATGGAAATATCTCAAGAAAAAATAACCCAAGATGAAAATTCCCTTCAAGAGGTTAAAAATACCATCACCAGATGTTTGCAAGAAAAGAAAAATCTAAATGATGAACATGACAAACTGATTCGGGAATTAAAACCACAAAAATGCTTTCTGAAAAGAAGAAAAACAATTTACAAAGAGAATCGAAAATGGAAAAAGTCCATAAAACATTTAAAAGATGAAATTTTCGAAATGAAGCCAAAGATGCGAGTTGTTTCTTTGGTAAGGAAAAACAAAAAATTAACAAAAATTACCAACAAATTACAAAGATCAATATATCAAGAAAACCAAACCATAATGAAATTTAAACAAGAAATTGAAATCCAAAATAAAAACTTGAATGAAAATCTGAAAAAAATGGTAAATGACTTTGGAATTATTAAAACGATTCTCGAGGATGTGAAAAACGATAAAAAGGTTGATAAAAATCAGCTTAATAAAATAAATTTGGACTTAATCAACGAAATTTCTCAGGCAAACGATCAACTCAACTCTAACAATTCTCTTTTGAAAATAAAAATTGAAGGGAATGAGAAGCGAAACCATAAAATTGAAAAATTAACAAATAACAAAACCAAAAATTTAAATAAGCAACTGTCACTCAAAAAAACTTTAGATCAGATTAGAGAAAGGAAAGGATCAACAAAGCAGCTTTTTATCGAAATTAAAGAAAATAAGGAACTGTTAAGACAATATCGGGAGAATGAAATTTCTGAAAATGATAATAAAAATATTGAAAAATCTCTAACAAAAAACAATGAAATGCGCGAAATCCTTGAAAATAATCATATCATCTATGAACGAGACAAATGTAAATTGGAAATAGAAATTAAAAACAACAAAGCAAATTTAATTGAGAGGAATAAATGCGAATTTAAGATTGTTGATCTTAACAAAAATCTTCAGTTTTTTGAAAATTTATTAGAAATCACCTCAGTCAATGGTTTTAGTTATTATTTATTGAATCGTTATATTCATCAAATTGAAGAAAAAATGAATGAGGTCTTTGGAGTCTATTTTAATCGGAAAATACAAGTAATTTTGGAAAAAGATGCTGTTGAATTCAAGATAATAAATGAGGATGATAAAATTTGCTCATCAATGGGTGGTTGTGAAAGTTTATTATTTGAGCTTGCTTTCCGAATTTCGATCGCAAAAACTATGAAAATTCCATTGTGTAATACATTATTCATTGATGAACATCTAAGTGTAATCGATTTCGAAAAACGATATGAAATAAAAAAAGTTTTCGATCATATTAATAGCTACTTCGAAAAAATCATTGTTATTACCCATGATGATACGATCAGAAATTATGTGGATGATTGTCTGACCATCAGACAAGAAAACAAACGCAGCTCATTAAATAATGATCAATGATAAATTAAAAAAAAATTATATAAAAGAACCATCTCAATAAAAAACATAAAAATTGGTTTTAGCAACAATATAACATTTTCGTTAAGGTGATCATATTTGAGTTGGGTGAATAAAATTCAAAATTAGTTAAATATATAAAAAAAAAAACCACTTAGAAAATTTCAATATGGACAAAAGTAACTCTTTCCATAAAAACCCACCCCTCAAATACATCCCCTCATCTCCAGACAACAACCGTTCCTCCAATAAAAAAACCTACATCATTTCTCCAGTGCGATCCCATTACTTTGATGATTCTTCTCTTCCCTCAGATTTCACAAAAATTAAGCCGAGCTATTTCTCTTCATTGGCATTACCTACCACACTGAACGCGAAAGACCTGAAAGCCTTTATGGAAAGCTATAATCGCATAGACCTTGATGCTAATACACAACTTCTTGAATTTAACGCCAAACAATATGTCAGTCCTTTTTTAAATGAACAGGACATTTTACAATTAAAGGAGGTTTTTGATACTTTTGATTATAATGGCAATGGGATCTTGAGTCCAAATGACCTGAAAAATGCTTTAATAAGCTATGGATATCAGGTTAATAAAGAAACGGTTTATGATATTATAGCGGAATATGATGAAGATGAAAGCGGGGGATTGAGTTTTAAAGAATTCCTAAGAATGATAACTAATTCACTCATGAATAATAAGAAAAACATTAAGGAGAAAAATGAGATTGAGAGGGTTTTCAGAAAATATGATCCCAAAAACAAGGGATATATAGATTTCGAATGTATTAAGAAAATGGTGGACGAATTCGAAGAGGAAGTAAATGAAAGCGAATTAAAGGATATCATTAAGAAAATCGATTCGAATCAAGATGGAAGGATCTCTTATGAAGACTTTTATAAAGTCATGACCAGCAAAGAATACCTTTAACAATTAATTTCACTTAAACTTTATTAAATTAATTCAATTTTTTAAATCAGTTTTTATTTTATTTCAATGGGGAATTGTTTATTTTTAAAGTCTGATGACAAAAACGTGAAAACTCCTCGAACGATCAAAGACGCAGTGAATGAAGTGGCTCTCAAAGAAAACATCGAAATGGTTCTAGACCCCTTACAACCCATCGATCTTGTGATTGATGAGACTATTCCTCATAACTTAGTCAATAATCTGAGGAAAAAAGATTCAGAATTTTCCTTAGAATCACCCACCAACAACAAATCCACAAACATCAGCAATCCAACCCAGGTTTTTTCTAATTAAACAAGAATAAAAGAACAGATTTCTTAAGAAAATAGAAAACCTCAAACGTAAGGAAAAGAAGAAAAACAAAATCATTGCGAACGATGATGAAGAAAATCAGAAGATTTTCGAGAAATTCATCAAAATCTCACGCAAAATACAGGAAAAAGACATCTATCTGGTGATAAAATCCTTGAGGAGCCATTTCCTTTTTTTTGACCTATCTGAAACCGAGCTGTATTTTACTGGCCATCTTCGAAAATTTTATTGTTTTTTTTAGCGAAAACATCGTTCCAAAAATGTTTTACTGCGAGGTGGAACCCGAACAATTCATCTTCCAACAAGGTGATAACGCCAGTTCATATTTCATAGTGGATCATGGATCTTTGAACATTATCATCAATAATGAAATCAAGAGGACAGTTAAAGATGGAGAAGGTTTTGGTGAATTGGCCCTGTTATTTAATGCCCCGAGATCAGCATCAGTGAAGGCATTGGAACATTGTGGATTATGGGGCATTGATAGAAATACCTTTCGAAAGGCAGTGGAAGAAATGTCTTCCAAACAATGCAAAGAAAACAGGAAATTTATGGAAAATGTCAATTTTTTCCAAAATCTCACCATTGAACAAAAGGATTCCATCGCCAGTGTACTCACCACACAAAAGTTCAAAAAGGGTGAATTTATAGTGGCTGAAGGGGATCCAGCATCTAGTTTCTATGTGATAAAATCAGGGGAAGTGGCAGTTTTAAAAGGAGAGAAGGAGATCAGGAAAATGGTGAAAGGAGACTCCTTTGGAGAACAGGCTTTATATTATAATACTGTCAGATCATGCAGTGTGAGGGCTGATGGAGAAGTGAGATGTTTGGCTTTGGGCAGAGAAGTTTTGACGAAAATTCTTGGGGCTCAGATCCAGGTCATTACCTTTAAGAATATAATGAAATGGGCGTTTGAGAAAAATAAAAGTCTGATGAAATTAACACAAATCCAAATTGAGAAATTGCTTGAATTAATGGAAATCGTGCAAGTCAAAAAGGGGGAAGTCATTTCGAGCAAAAATGAGGTTTGTCAAAAATTCATCATTGTATTGGAAGGAAGTTTGGAAACGGTAATTATTGAATTTTAGTTAAAAAATTTAAGGTTTTTGCCAAGAAAATCAACAATGAAAGTATCGTTGTCACCAAAGGAATGCCTTTTGGACAGGACTACTTATCAGAGAAATCATGCGAAAAAAAGTCATTATCCTAATTTATTTAATAACTCATGAAATTAATTCATATCAACAAACAGAACGTTTTTTTCAATAGGCTTCCAGAAGATCTCGTTGTTACTTCTGATGGTATCATCGCAGCTGTCAAAATCAACAGTTTCCTTCAAATCATTGGGGGTTCGTGGGATAATGCTATGCGACGGAATGAGAAATCACACGAAGTTTTTAAATATTTCTTGGAAAAAATTAATTTTTTTAGCGAACCATTCTTCAAATTGGGCCTTCTAATCATCTGGCGGGTAAAGTTGAGATCCTATCTTTGAAATTGGAAGATATGATCATGATAAAAAAATTGGGATTCGGACAATTCGGGTCAGTTTATTTAGTCCGAAATCGAGAAAACAAGAAATTTTATGCTTTGAAATGTATATCCAAGCTTCAAATTTTGGAACAAAGTCTGGAAAGACATTTGCAACAAGAGAAATCGGTGCTTGAGCTAATAGATTTTTCTTTTATCATGAAATTTGTGCGTTCCTTTCGTGATGAAACAAATATCTATTTTCTCGTGGAATATGTGAGGGGGATGGAATTATTTGATGTTATTAGAGATATAGGTCTTTTGAAGAATTATGATTCCCAATTCTACATCGGTTCTATTCTATTAGGACTTGAATATCTACATACCAGATCCATCATTTATCGAGATATCAAGCCTGAAAACATCATGGTGGATGATGGAGGTTACCTCAAAATGATAGATATGGGAACTGCTAAAATTCTCAGTGGAAAAGCTGGTGGGAGGACATTTACTATTATAGGAACCCCACATTATATGGCTCCAGAAATCATCACTGGGAAAGGATACTCATATTCTGTGGATCTATGGTCAGTGGGTATTTGTTTATATGAATTTATATGCGGGGAAGTGCCTTTTGCTGAAGATGCAGAAGATCCTTATGAGATTTATGAAGAAATCATTAAAAAACCAATTGTATATCCCTCTTTCATTAAAGATAAAAAGGTCAAGAAGATCATCGATCAATTATTGAGCAAAGTTCCTGAACTGAGATTAGGAGGGTCTTATGCTGCTTTGAAAGGACATAGTTGGTTTAATAACTTCGATTGGGTTAGAAAAATTAAAAATTAAAAAATATCTTGGATTTTTAGGATAAATTATTCAATAAAGAATTGAAACCACCTTATTTACCATCAAAAAATAAGATAATTTCAGATGATGATATTAAAAAAAATGAAGAAATGAAGAAATTGGTGATGGATGAAATTAAGGTTTTGTTTAAATTATATCATTTGTTTTAATTTATTATTTCACTTACTCATCTGTTTAATCTGTTTAGAATGACCCGAAATATGTCTCCAAAAAACAAAAACCTGTGGAACCAAAAGACCCGAATTGGGATCATGGTTATTGATATCTAAAATATAAGAAGATAAATTTTTCTATTTTGTAAATTCTTAAAATCATGTAATAAAAAGTTTTTTAATGAAATTTATTTGTTTTTTTTTAACGAATTTCAGCTTCCTCAAATTAAAACACCAATCAAAAGGTTATAACAATTTTTTTAAATTGCAAATTTTAAAGATAAATATTTAAAATTTCCTTGGGTTTCGCTGTTTTTGTACTTTCTTCTTTAATTTTAATATCCATGCAAACTATCGACAGTCCCACCAAAATACCAAAAGAACACCAAATTCTACACATAAACTTCAATCAAGATCAAGGCTTTCCTTTTTTTTTTCTTCTATTTTTTTTTTCTTATAGCTTTCTTTTAGGATGTTTCGCTCTTGCAACAGAAAAAGGAATTAAGGTCTTCAATACTTACCCTTATAAAATGACAATAGAACGAGGTAACCTTTTTATGAAAAATCAATGTCAATTTTTTGAAAAGATTTAGAAGGAGGTATTGGATATATTGAAATGTTCAATCGATCAAACATTTTCGCATTAATCGGTGGAGGGCGACATCCAAAAAAGGCTCTCAACAATGTAATGTTATGGGAAGATAACCAAAAAAAAATCATCGGCGAAATGACCTTCAAATCTGATGTTCGTTCAGTAAAGATGTGCGAGAAAAAGTTTGTTTTTTTAACAAAATAAATAAAAAATATTCATTTTCACCAAGGTTCGTTGTCATTCTTTCTAATGAAATATTTGTCTACAAATTCGCAGATCTCAAATTAGAGCAACATATTGAAACCTGTTCTAATCCAAAAGGCAGAAATTTTCCAAATTATTTTTGATAAAATTTATTCAATTTTCTCCTAATCAGGTCTATGTGCTCTAAATAATGATGTGACCAATACCATGCTTGCCTCTCCTGATACAAAAATCGGCCATGTCCTCATCCATCTCTATGGTAACAATTTATTTCAAGCACATATTCGGCGTCTTCTTTAAGATCTAAACAAAAAAACCACCATCAAAGCCCATCAATCCGCCCTCAGTTTTTTGGAATTGAGTTCAAATGGGAACAAATTGGCCACTTCTTCTGAAAAAGTGAGTTTTTTTCCAAATCATTGGAATATTAAAAATTTTAGGGCACAGTTATTCGGATTTTTAATCCAATTGATGGAACACATATTCAGGAACTTCGAAGAGGATTCGAATATGCTCAAATTTATTCATTGTCTTTCGATCCTAATGGTAAACATCTCGCTATTAGTTGCGACAGTGGAACTATCCATATTTTCAATTTGAAACAAACTAAAGAAGAGTTAAAAAGACTTTTTTAAACTTTAAATGATTAAAATTTAATAAAAACAGTAAAGAAATTATCCAAAACAAGGAAAATCCCACTGAAGAAGAACTAATGAGTCCTGATATCATGGAAACTGCAAAAAACCCGACTTCTAAGTAAGTGCGAAGTTTTTTTATTAAATAATCTTAAAAATGTCTGAAAGATTGAGATTCCTGAAATTCGTGATGCCTTATTTTGATTCGGAATGGAGCTTCGCGAAGTTCAGAGTTCCGGAAAGTCGAACTAAGGTAGGATTTGGAGCGGAACCCAATTCAATTGTCGTGATCAGTTATTCAGGATTGTATTATCATGCAGCATTTGATCCAGTGGAAGGAGGGGAATGCACTGCCATAGAAACTATCAATATTTTTCCTTGAAAATAAAATGTTGTAAAAGAAATTTTGAGAATTAATAATTTATACCATGTAAAAAAAAAATTATTATGAATTTTTTTTTTCAGAGAAAATAATTTTTTTTGGATTTTTTTTTTGTTAATTTTTACAATTTTAAAATCGTTTTGGTATGCCTTTGGCTTAATTTTATTTCATAGAAAAATAAAAAATTTGTTTGGGTGCACAAATAAAATTTTAAAAAGTCACAAAATTAAACAATTTTTAATGGATTCTTCAAAAACAAAGGCTAATGTTTCTGACACTCTTCACTCGAAAAAAAGTATTCCAATAAACCTTGATTGATTTAATTTTTTCTAGCAAATATATTCACCAACAAGAAAGCAAACATCATTAAAGTAGACCCTAATTTCAGGACCAATATTCCGACTCTCGACGAAAAAGATCTAAAATTCTTAGAGTTGCTAGGCAAAGGGGGTTTTGGCCAGGTGTTCAAGGCATATCATATCAAAAAAGCCACATATTTCGCACTTAAATATGTTAAATTCAATGATCCTGAAGAGCTTTTTGCTATTTTTATTGAAGACTTTATCTTAGAACAAGTCCAAATGATCAAAAGCACCGATTTTCTGCAATATTACGGCATATATAAAGATTCAAAGAGTCCTAATGGTTATATATTAATGATGGAATCTGGGTTAATGACCATATCAGAATTACTTAAAATGGATGTCTCATTTAAAGAAGCTGAAGTATTATATATTTTGAATTGTTTGGTGAGTCAACTTCTATTATTACAAACGCATGGCATTGCCAATCGAGACGTGAAACCTCAGAATGTAATAATAGTAGAAGATCAAGAAAACAAGGGGAATTTCTTTTATAAAATCTCAGATTTCGGAATCGGATGTATTTTAGATGATCCTTCTAAGACATCAATTCCTTGTTCTGCATTAGATTCTTGCACCAAGAAATATGCTGCCCCAGAAATAAATGAAATAATAGAAAATCAAGCGAATTCAAATCATGAGACTTATGATCCCTTTAAAGCTGATGTTTATTCATTGGGATTGGTGACTCTCAATTTACTTGGTATTCAATTAAAGGATTTGTTTCATAAGGAGTTTTATCTGAAGGAATTGCTTCGTAAAATGTTAACAATTGACCCTAACAAAAGGATCAGTCTTTTGGAGATTAAAACATATCTTGAAAAGAATCAAAAGCTAGAGAAAAAAGCACCTGACATCTCACATTATATCCGCAATTGGCCTGAATTCAAATTATCGCAAAAATCTGCAAAAGAAAAGGTTGAAACATATTTCCAATATTTCAAAGCATATAAGGAAATCAGTAGATATGAACCTATGAGCTTTTATATTCGAGAATGTGAAAAACTTATTGAAAAGGAACCTACTCTTGATAAAGGCCTATTAGCAGAAGTCTATTCTGATCTAGCTTGGTTTTATTATGAAATAGAAAGTAATTATGTTAAGGCTCAATCTATATTCACTAAAGGATTAGAGTTGAAAATGGAGCTCTATGGTGAAGAAAGCATTGAAATAGCTATTGCTTATAATATAATAGGATTGGCCTTTAATACTGTAAAAAAGGATAACCAAAAAGCGAAAGAATATTATAATAAGAGCATAGCGATATTCCTGAAGGTCTGCCAAGGTGAAAATCATGAAGAATTAGCTCGGCCATATCACAATCTTGCGTTTTTATATGAGGAAAATAATGAATATGAATTGGCTGAGTATTATCATATGAAAAGCTTGGAGATCAGAAGAAGATTGTCCGGAGAAGAACATAAGGAAACTGCATGGAATTATAATAGCATTGCTCATTTTTATAGAGATCGAAAAGATTATGTGAAGGCTGAAGAATATTATGAAAAAAGCATGGCATTAAGAATGAAAATATTGGGTGAGGAACATGTAGATTGCGTTATGAGCTACAATTCCTTAGCATATTTTTATTGGAAAATTAAAAAAAACTATAAAAAGGCTGAAGAATTATTCAACAAGAGTCTCAAGGTCAACAGCGTCATCTATGGCCAAAAACATGAGGTCACTGAACAATCTTTAAAAGTTCTTCAAGCCCTCAGAAAGGAAATGCATTAACTTTTTGAAATAAAGATAAAAATAAAACTTCTTCTTGAAAAAAATATTAAGATTAATTACATTGAAAACCTTAAAATGTTTGTTTATTTTATTTTTAACTAAAAATATTTTATTTTAAAAGAATTGTTTTTATGATTTTAATAAATTAAAATTTTTTC
>Ga0302186_10002453_pt1 | contig 14247 bp, 19 predicted proteins | sample II_Bog_E1_2_FD_198782 | JGI IMG/M metagenome (GOLD analysis project Ga0302186, IMG submission 198782) | Peat permafrost microbial communities from Stordalen Mire near Abisko, Sweden - II_Bog_E1_1 | ecosystem: Environmental > Terrestrial > Soil > Wetlands > Peat | place: Sweden: Abisko... | reverse complement strand
AAGAGATCGTGGTAACAATAGTAGTGTTAATTATCATGTTTAATGGTTAGGGTTAACATACTTATTAAAAGACAATTATAAATCATCGACATTGTCCTGTATAGTTATGGCCTTTTTATTATTAGTAATAAAATTGATAATAATATTATATAGAGTTTTACTGTCATAAATAGTATACAACCAATAAAAATGAAAAATCTAACTTATATATTTGATAATACAACACCACATTACACTAATTTGTTATATTCCAATGATCAAGCAGAGGATTTAAATGATAAATTTAATAACATGAGTTTTCAATCCATTAAAATTCCACCCTCTAATAACTATCGTGACAATAGGATAGAAGACTTAATTACTAAAATCAATAAAACAACCGTGGATTACCTTGAAATCTCAGCTTCTGATGATGATGGTGAGTACATCATTAACGAAACTCCACTATTTCAGGGTAAATTGCGACTTCACGTAAAATTTCATGATAGATATTATGGGAAAAGTCCTTCTTGTCGCTGGACTAAATTTGCTGATAGTGATCTTAAAATTCCCAAGATTAAAGGGTACCAATTACTCACTCTGGATGATGGTAAGAAACCAAAATCTGTATATTTGGCTAAAAGTTGGATGTTAAGATCGGTAATTGAACAGATACCAGTTGAAGTTAATGTTTGTTCCTGTATTCTTAATTCAACAAAGGAACCTCACGGTGGTGTCATCATCATGGGTGAGAAGGAAAAACTTGAACAATTAGTAGAACAACAATTACCTCATCACATGGACACTGTTGATCAGCTTCTAGTTCTACCTATAAAAAAACTATTTAGTGCTAATGGAATGTATAAAAATTATAAATTACATTTCATACTGAAACAAGTGATAACAAAAATTAGAAATAAACAACACTTATACATTCTTGTTGGTCTTGTAAGTAAGGATAACATGTTAACTTTATCTCATGGTAAACGTCATCCTTTCGAGTCAACTAAAGAATGTGCAATCAGAGAATTGAGAGAAGAATTCGCTTTGGAGCTTGAATTGTCTGATAACTGTATTAATTTAGATAAAATGAGGCTTTACTTCAGCCGTTAATTATCGTAAACGATAACATTAAAATACACCATTTATAATGGTGTATCCGAGATATGAACATTTTTGATTACAAATTAAAACATTATATGTTTACATATATTTTCCTTTGTTCCACAATGTCTACATATTCCACGATAAGTGTTATCATAATTACTACATCTTTTATTTTTACTTAGCAATATATGATCTGCTTGAAAACAATAACAACATAATCCCCAACCTCCATTATGAGTAGCTAGTTGTCGGAGACAGCTAGCTCTCACGTTCAAATCCGCCAATGGCGGATTTGAACGCAGAGCTATAAAAATTATAAGTTTTATCACAAAACTCATAACTGCTTATTGTGAAGCTAGATAATATTTATCTTTACTACGGGAAATTTTGCCTATCACCAAGATAATGATTAGAAAAGAAAAAACTTTTCATTTCTGTTTCCTTTTTTTAAGATTTTTTTATAAGTTAAATAAATAGTCAAGATTTTTGCTATTAGATAAAAATACCTAAAAACTGAAAAGTGAAATGGAAAGTTTTTTCCTTTCAGTAGGAAGAAAAAAACTTTCCATTTCTGTTTCCTTTTTTTAAGATTTTTTTATAAGTTAGATAAATAGTCAAGATTTTTGCTATTAGATAAAAATACCTAAAAAGTGAAAAGTGAAATGGAATTTTTTTTCCTTCCTGAACATCACAAGTTTTTCTAAATCCACAATAAAGGATATTACGTGCACATGGTGAATGTTGAATTTATCCTAATTACTTGCTGATGTAAATATTATGCGTGATAATATCGGTGATGTTCAATTATTTGATGAGCAATTTATTAAGTGTTTATCATTAATAACAAAATATTGTATCAATACTAGTCCTGAATATCGTTTTTTTATGGAAATTCTCGCCAATAAATATCCTAATAGTCGCGATTATTTTCTATCTTTTGTCGGATAAATAATTGGCGAAATCCTTTACCCTTAGTTAATTCTTGATGTTTCATGTTAAATTGACCATAATCTCCAAAGGCGAATAGACAATTGTTACCGTATTTTTTAATAACATTACCAACCATTTTATCTTCAGATTTTGTTTCGTTAATCTGAGAGTTTCATTTTAGCTATCAGAGATAGCACGTTTTTACATTCCTCTCCTCAGGAGAGGAATGAAAAACTAGCTTCCGATAACTTATTGTTACCTTAATTCGCTTACCAACCACAAAATAACTATTCTTTATTATTTTATTACTAATTATTCCTACTCTGTTTGGTATATCTATAGTTGGATTTGTAGTATCGGGAAAAAACTTAAACATGAAAATAGAGAACCTAATTGTCCACTTTTAATATTTATAATTATAAATTTATATCCATGATAAGTTGCTTTTACATGAAAAATTTTATTATATAATTTTTCTAATTTATCATTAATATATCGTATATTAATCACATATAAATAAAGTTGAACATATTTTCTATTAATAATTATAAGATATCACATAATTTATCTATTACATGAGCATTCGAGATAAATTTACTATTTAAATGATATATATCATGTTTTCCACCATAAAATTAATATATTTATATAATCATTTATCCATTTTAATCTTCTTGAGAAACTGTATATTACATCCCAGTCAAAAGGAATGTCAAGATTGTATGTTTTGTCAGACAAATCTAATGTTGGTCAGTTTAAAATTGGTGAAACATCTAAATCTATTTATGAACGGATTAATAAATATAAAACATCAAATCCCCATGTCAATTTGGAATTTTGTACCCATATTTTTAAATATGGTGATGCCGTTGAATCTCAAATATTACTTGATTTGTATGATTATCGTGTCTCAGCTTCAGATAAAACATTAACTGAATGGTTAAAATGTGATATTGAAGTAATTGTTAATTTAATACTAAAATACATGACTAATACCGAATTGTTGGGCGTTGTCGAAAAAAAAGCAGGCTGTAAATGGTTAATGAGAACTGGTCAGAGAAAAGGACTGAAATGTTCAGAAAAAACTCATACATCAGGTTTTTGTGTTAAACATTCTAAAAATTTAACCGAAGTTAGCCTAATCACTGATAGTATGGCCAAAACTCATATTAAAACAAATGATAATTCTAAACAAAGAGTGGAAAATAAATCATTAGAAGATGATAATATATCATGTGATGAAGACATTATTGAGAAAGTTACCGACCATACAAACTATAAATTGAAAGATTATCAACAATCTTTTATTATTGAAAAAGAAAATAGATCAATTGTCAAAATATCTGAGGCCGATGTTGATGGTTGTGAATGGATAATGAAAAATGGTCAAAGAAAAGGTCTTAAATGTTCAGAAAGGATACATTCATTAAATATGTGTGTTAAACATGTAAAAATTTCAGAACGAAGTTCATTGAAGGATAAAAAAATCATTTACTAGTGATCAAGAAGAAGTACCTGTCGATAGTTATTAAAATTAACTTCTAGAAAAGAAAAAAATATCCAGAAAAAATCATTCATTAAATATGTGTAGTAAACACCTTAAAATACTAGAAGATTCATAATCTAAAAATAATGATGATGGAGATAAACCATGTTTTGAACCTATTATTGATGGTTGTGTATGGATATTAAAGTCGATTCATAGAAAAGGAATAAAATCTTCGCAAAAGATATATTTGGTAAATATAGTAATATGTTAAGATGTGACAATAATCAAGATCTAAAAACAGCCAATTAGTTGTTCCTAGATGATAGAGTAATGATAAATTTAATATTTATTTGGATTGATTTGTAAAAGTTAGATGATAAATATCATAGAATTTCTATGATATTGAGATAATTAAAAGGACGATATATTTTGGTAATTTATTTACTTATAATTTTGTTAAAATTATAAATATCGGTAGTAATTACGGTTCTTCGGCGATATAAAAATCATAATTTAGTGTAAACATTGGTTTAGTTATTTCTTTACCAATGTTAGAAAGATATCACATCTAAATATTATAACATTGGTTATTAGAATAAAACTATAATACTAAATCAGCTTACTGAATTGGAAAACGCTATGATAGATTTTGATCCACGGACAAAATTTCATCCGTGAATATGCGAGAAATGCTATTCGGAGGGGCGAACATGAGACTAATTCTTTTACAAAGAAAGGATAGATGTTAAAAGAATAAAAATTAAGCAGGGATTCAAGGCAAACACAGAAGCCAAACACAAGCACATTTGCGGAGCCACATGGTCTTCTATAGGAATTTTTACCTATATCTACAAAAATGAGTATACCGAATACCTTAATTAATAAAGGTAATTAGAAGTAAACTTAATGACTTTTTATCATAAAATATTTTTGTATCCTAGGGATATAAAAATTAAACTTTTTATATATATCATTAATCTATAACTTTTAATGATAAATTGGGTTTCCACAACTATCGTAGTATCTAATTATACTATTATCCCAACCATTATTGAAGTATTTATGTTGCTTACTAGTACCATGTACATCATATGATAAATATGGACCATGTAATACTCCACACCGATAATTCTTTACTTCTTTAAGTTTACCGTTTAAATAATATTCCTCATATGGACCATTTAATATACCATTAACATATGTTGATTTTATACATGGATAACCATTGTCAAAATAACTTTCAAATGTTCCGTCTAATTTTAATTCCGAAAAAATATTAATTCCTTTAAGAACCTGATAATCTGGTAAATCAGGATTTAAAAATATATTAAAATTAGTTAGTATAATATTACTATTAATATTGCCATTTTCATAGTAACGTATTATTTTAATGCCATTATGCTCTAAAAATTTTATTCCATTGTTGTCCCATCTTTTATGGGGTCCGATTTCTAATCCATTATTAAAATAAGTTTCTAGTTTTTTTACACCATTACTATCAAAGAGTTGATACTTTCCATCCAACTCTCCATTTTTAATGGAAAATTTAATAGCAGGTCTCCCAACAGATCCCCAAAATATTATATTTTCACAATTATCACATAATTCTATTATCTTAATAGGATTATGTTTGAGTGTAGATATATCCATCATAGTAATAATTTCATATTCATCGCCATAGCTATTTATTTTCATTACTCTATTTATTTTAATATATTTAAGTATCTTTTCTATAGGATCTTGAAAATACTGATCATTCTTCTCTTCTGAAAAGAGAAGATCTAATAATAAGGAAACTTCATCCAATGAATAGTCGCTACGTAGGATATGTTTATGATTGGACCCTACTACCCATACAGTATCATCGCTGGATAATCTAAGTTTTGGTATTTTAGTTTCTTTCACTAAAATTCTTCTAAATAATTCAATAAGTAATATTTTACTATTAGATTGATAATCTAATAATTTTAATATAGGGTTAGATTCGTGAGAAATAAGAATCTTTATCCAATCAAATAAACTATTCAATTCGTAAATACCTTCAAAAGGCACTAAATACTTACCGTTAACAAATAATTTATTATTAGTAAACATTATTTCAAATATCATATGAAGTTCATTATTTTTATAGTAAGATATGGTAGACATTATTATTTAGCGAATGGTAAACAAACATCTTAAAAATAATTAAATCAATTTTTTAAGTTAAACTTAGGAAATCTGATCATATATATTTTAAGGATTAGTGTAAAATCAAAGTATATATCGACTATTTTTAACAATAACTTAACTTAAGATTTATCAGGTTAGATAATTTTACATATTAAAAAGTTACTTTTAAATATTATAAATAATATGTCCGTTATGTAAGAAAAAGATATAGTTAAAAATATTAATCTAATCATAAAACATGGCATTATCACCTTTAATTTTATATTTCATAAAAGTCATTCCTTAATATGTGTATGGGCTTCATTTCTAGTTAAATATTTACATTTTGGTGAATGCTTCGAGAAAATCATTAGGTAGCTGGTTGATGAATGGTTGAATTATAACATTACTATCATCAATGATAGATAATTTAATTTCACCATTAAAATTTCTTTCATATTGATAAGTTTCAGCTGTAATCTTCTTTATTATAGATAATACCTCAGCATTAGTAATCTTAATTTTAAATATACAAGATATCAACAGACCATCTTTATTATATTCATATTCTTGATAAGCCGGGTTACGAGTTAATGCGATGAACCCTGAATGAAGAGATTGTGGAATTGATATAATCTTTCTAAAGTAGATCTGTTTATCATCAGAATGTAACCACTTATATTCCTTTTTATATAAAAGTTTCTCTCTTCCGAAAAAATTAACAGGTGGGTATAATCCATTAGGTGATATAACTATTTCCCTAATCTATAGGGGAAGACTTATTTAAAGATCTACAACAGAGCGGTATTTTCTTTCCTGAGGAAAGAAAAGTTCACATGATGATAGATTCTTAAATAAGCAAGGAGATACTAAAAGGTAATGATCAAAACCAAGTTTAATATAGATAATGGAAGGCCGGATACAACGCTAATATTTAGAGATAATTGTAAACTCGAGATATGTATATTATATTCTCTCTTCTATAGTGACTTATTCACCCGATATAAATATAATAATCAAGCTACTGATATTATCTTTTCTAATTATGATATTAACATAGGAAAATTATGGTATGATATGATAACAGGAAAAGTAAATAAACCAATATTGAACCAAGAGGATATTTTTGAATTATTAAACTTTTTGGACATTATAGAAGGTGGGAAATATATAGATCTGAATATTAACTTTTACACAATTATATACAATGGTAATATTCAAAATCAAGTGAAAAATATTATACCTATTAAAGTAAAAAATTACTTCGGATATGTCAAAGATATATATACTTATATGAAGTATAAAAAGAATCAGGACCGACATAATTTTGTAGAGATACTGAATAAGTTAATATTTAGAAGAAAAAATATATTTAATGATACACAAGATTGGGATATGGATGATATTATATCAATTGCCAATTATTCTAATAAAGTTAAGATGATAGATCGAGTTGAGTTTATGAAATTTAGAAAAGATGTAATATCTAATGACATAATAAAGAAAAATATAGATTATGTAATGTGTATATTACAATATTATTCGGATCTAATAGAATATCTGGATTTTAATATAGTTGATCTCTCTAATGTATCATTTGTAAGAGATGAGATTATTAATTTCGATATATTCATTAAATTAATACCATTTAAACAGTTTATTATTTCTAAGTTTATTTACAATAAGATATTTTTCCAACATACATTAGAATATGATGTAAACTTGTTATTGGAGAATATTGAAGACATTTCCGTATTTAAGCACATGTTTGATGTAGTAGATTCAAAGAGTAAAAGTATTATGCTAACAACACAGTTTTTCTGGGATAATAATTGTCTTGATTCAGTGTGAGAAAAAGAAGGAGATATATTAGAATTACTAAGATGTTATCCAAAATCAATGTGTAATATACCTGAAAATATGTTAAGTAAAATTCTTTATGATACATGGTCATCTTCAACTATAAGAAGAAATATTTTACAACATAGTGAATTATATAATAAATTGGATAAAGAAAAACTTTATAATACATTAGAAGGTATAAAGATGGTAATTGAATATAATAAAGAATTATTAAATCTAAATTTTGATAAAATTAAGAAGGAGACATATCCAATTCTTTTAGAAGATTCTTATGTATTATTCCTTAAAAATAAAGATCTTGTAATTGAAAACGTAAGGTATGATATTACATCTTTAAAAGATATATATTCTTATGATGATCACATTATATTAAATTTACCATTTTACTTAATATATAATAATAAAAGTAGGAGAACATACCAATATTACTCATGGAAGTACCCATCAGCTGAAGAAAAAAAACCATATATTTATGTTACAAATTATAGATTATTCCCAGGTAAATATTTCCGAAGTGTTGATGAGAACATAGGTATGTATGGTGTATCAGATATTTATCATCCAGACGGTATGAATGTAGTATTATATATTACTAAATACAAGATAATGAAATATTCCATGAATAAGAGGCTGAAGATTAAGCAATATAAAATATGTGGTTTAACCCATGGGAAGGATGGTATATATCAGTGATAGAAACATCATTTGAGCCATATATTAGTATATGGAATATAAGATATCTTTCATATTTAATAATATATATTATTGTCATCGGTCCCTTTTTTGTTAGAACCAACATAAGTGGAAATATCCTCTAAATCATTAAATAAAATTAACAAAGTGTTAAAATCTTATTAGTATATTTTCCAAGTTTAACTTGAAAAACTAAAGGTATGACTTAAATTTAAGTTCAGGTATCTTAACCGGTGGTGGAGGTGTAAGGACAATATTGGTTCCTTTAATTAAGGAACCAGTTTGCCCATTTGGGAGATTAACCATAGTGGTACCGGCAATTAATGTTCCACTTTGGCCATTAGGGAGATTAACGATATTAGTGCCATTAATTAGAGTACCTGACATTTTTATAAAAAAAAGAAAAATTAGAAATAAAAAATCAATTTTTTAACATTTAGGCTATTAAGTATAATATTAATTAATTTCTTTTAATGTTATACCACAACTTAGTTTATTTTTAGAATATCTATCAACTTAAATATGTTTATTATTCAATTAATTCTACATTGTACTTTATATCTTCTATATGTGGGTATTTTGCTCCAACCAATCTTGGCTTATCAACCATATTATAATGATATAATCTATTATGTGGGAATTCAGCAATAACAATATTATCATTACCATGCTTAACTGTTATAACTATAATATTTCCTACTCTATTATAAACAATACATATTTTTTTTGCCTGATCATCGGAACCCTTTAAAAACCATAATAGTTCTTGATCTTTCGGAGCCTTATAGTCACCATTAAGATAGTCCGGAATTCCATATTTTTTCAATACATCCTGTATAATTTGTATTTCTCTATTAGAAATTTTATTCTAATAATTAACTCTACCATTATATGGTGGATAATATATTCTTGCATAGATTGGTTCCATTTGTAATTTCTCATTAGGAAGATAATATACTTCACTGTATCTATATAATACTCTATAATCTTCCAGAATTATAGACGAAAGATAATATTTATTTGTCAGTACGATATTAACAAAATTAATATTATTAGTAAATAATGGATATGTGTTATAATTCTCAGAAGTCTGTTTGTCTATATTAAAATTTAAATCATCCATTTGTTTATAAACTAATTTATTACTATCATAATAGACTACTATCAGTAAATCCGAAATACTATCTAAACTAGAGATCAAAGATAATAATTCTTTAATTTGTTCTAAACTTGTATGATGTGATATCTTTTTAATTTCATTGAAAAGAAGAATAGTTTCTTCTCTTTCATCATAATGAAGAGTAAATTTAATGGTTTCATAGTTATAATTAAAGTAGCAATAACAATAATATCCATCTTCCATTAATAATAATTGTTTTATTTACATGTACTGGTTCATCATTAAATGATAATATACTTTTAGCGGGAAAAATCTTGATAATATTAAAAATATTTATTTCGGCTTCTGGGTCTTTTCTGTAAATATATTTACGTAATTGTTCATTATAACTAGCATACTCTTGAAATTTTCCAGCTTGAATAAATCTATCATCTTCTAATTTAGGTATTAGTGATTGATTTGTACCCCAAGAATATGTACCTTCGAAATTTATATAAAGCTGATGAGAATTAATATAAAACAATCTAAATTTACCATAAGGATAGACTTCATCACCTAATTGAAGTAATTCACCCTTATAATAAGTTCATAGTAATTAGTGGCTTTATCTATTTTTAATATATCCGGAATTTGTCTTATTCGTGATACAATATCATTAATATATGATATTGTTTTTATTTTACTTGACATAAGTTCAACCATTCTAATTTTATTCTCTTTTCTTAAAGTATACTTAATCCCAGATAAATTTTCTTATAACGAATGTCTTATATTTTTAGATGTTCTTGATAGATTCCTTAGAGAAGATTGATCTAGTTCGGAACCTATCTTAGATAATACTTCTGATGGAAGTGTTGAAATATATTCCTCCTGTTTATTCTTATACATATGGTTTTAACTTAAAGATTATCGTATCTTTCAAAAATACTAATTAGGTATATAAAATATCTAAATTAATATTATTACTATTTAGAATATTAAATAGTAATAAAATCATCAAACACATTACTATTTACAATATAAATGATTGAAGATATATACCAGTATTTTTTGATAAATAAATGTCTACCAACCTTTTTCCCAAACGATATTCTATATTATATTTAATATATTTTAGATGTCAACCGTTAAAGATATTGAAAATTACCTTCAAATAAATTTTGGTTGGATAAATAAACAAAAACTTAAAAAAGGTGATTTACTTTCTATTTTAGAAATAGTGAGAAATACACCTCATATATATTTGAGGGATGAAAAGCAAGATACCGATAGATGAATATGAGACTATATTTAATAATCATGGATGGATATGAAACTATATTTGATTATCATAGATAGATATGAAACTATTTTCGATAATTAAAGATGAATATGAAAAAATATTTATAAATATTTTTTTAATATAAATGGAACTTATATCCTCTGAAAATCATTTGTTCTTCTTTTCTGATGAATTAGTTAATCAATGTGCATATTTAAAAGAAATTCGAGACTTAAACATAAATAATGAAATAATAAATCTTCCATATCCAGATTCCTTTTTTGATGCTCTATTATTTGGGCATAAATATAATTATGAAGTTAAGAAAAGTAACCCAACATACTTGGCATATCGTAATGATGCTAAATTAGCTGAAGAACAATTAGATCTACTTGAATTTGCAATGTTTATTGATAATCTATTATTTATAGAACAAATTTCTTCAGAAATTAATGTGGTAAATTCATATATTTTCCTTTTATATTATAATGGTTCCTACTATGAAGAACTATGGTATGAAGTTTTTATAAACTTCCCATATATCCTTATTCCCCAAGCAATTAAAGAAAAAATAAGTTTTATAAAAAGATGGAATCTCAAGTATTCTTACTCGGTTAAGAAGAAAGTAAAAACTATTAACTTACCCAAGAATTGGAATTTAGTTTCTAATAATTTTCATGTAAAGTTATCAGGTCTTAATCCTGAAGATGATTTACATGACATACCTCTTAACCTACAATTTCGGTTAAAACTGGGGCTATTTGATAATAGCAATATTGCCGTAGAAAATAAATTCGTAGTATTATTAGAAGAAGGTACCAGTCGAGGTCCAGTTAATAAAAAAATTAAATTATATGGACCAAAGGGGAAATTAATATATGAAAAATTAATAGAAGGGGGTAGATTTATAGTAGAGAAAGTTTTTAATGAAAAGACAAGGAAATATGATATATCTATCAATAAACTATCAAAGACTATTAACACAACAGCCATTAAACAAAAGTTTAAAAAAGATGGAGATGAAATAGTGAACATTGAAGACAATAGTGGTATAATATTAAATGTCCTTTCCTCTACGGCTCGTAGATATGTTATTGATAACATATTATTAAATGATAATTGGATACAGTTTATTTCCTTTGATTCTAAAGAAAATAAATTCATATATGAATATAAACTTTTTAATAAAGGAAAAAATTTAAAATCGGACATGCAACCATTATCTCTCAAAGAAGTATTTTTAACGAATGAAGAAGATAGAGTTTCTAGACTATTATCTTTTTCCATTAATAAACCTAATCAACGTTCACCTATCTATGTAATGAATTTTGAAGAAGAAGAAGAAGAAGAAGAAGAAGATGATGATGATCAGGATAAAGATTAAAATAGTTGTGTTCAATATATAAAAAAGATAAATAACTTGTACAAAATATCTGAAAACTTTGAATGCTTAGTAATTTAATTTTATTATTGATAAAATTAAATCCATAATAATATAGTCAGGGAAATATTAGTTTAATAAATAAAGTCATGAACATAATTATCTCTTCTATTTCCAGTCCATACATAACCTCGGTAAGATACTAAAATTTTTGATCTAGGGGTTTTTTCTTTGACATTTTGCTATGATAAAATTGAAATAAATTTATATAAGTTAAAATTGAAATAAATTTATATAAGTTAAAATTGAAATAAATTTATATAAGTTAAAATTGTTTTAATTTATCGTTTAAATATACTCTATAACAAAATAAATTGTTTCTATGAGAAAAGTAAATGACGTAATAAACTACGCTTTAGTTTTAGCGGATAATATAAAAACTACTGGTTCTGTTGATGATCTCGAGGAGAAAATACTTAGTTATATCAAGGAAGATAGAGTTCCTTATTCAGGATTGTTAAACAAAGAAAGGAAAATTCCTGAAAATTTAGAAATAATTGATCCTAGTCTTAATGGTAATATTACCAATAAATTTATGGAATATTTAAAAAAGTATCCAATTATCATTGGAGATGCTAGCCCAGGAAGTCATCTGGATATTTCTCAGGCTCCCGTAAACAACGGATTTGTCTTTATGTTAGGATTAGTTGTGACTATCTTAGCTCATGATTTAATACACAATTAGTAGTAATGATGATTTAATACACATCTACTGTTAGTGATGATTTATGACATCAGAATAATAATTGTTTAACACACTGCTACCAGCAATGATAATTTAAGGTAGGAGTAATCATGATTTAAGACACCGTTGGTAGCATAATGAATAATAACTATTCGGGAAACCGGTAGCGGTAATGATGATTTAAGACGCTAATTATGTCATTTTGAATACGAAAAATTGATATATTTATTTATATATTTATTTATGGAAGTAGAATGGAAATTATTGATAATTTTTTAACTTCGGAAGAAGATTATAAGTGGTATACCGTGGATAATCCTGTTACTCGAAGTGAAATTCATGAAATTATCAAGACTAATTTAAAAATAAATAAATTAGTATCAGCAAAAACTACTTATCGGATTGGTAAAGTGGTATTTTGTAAGGAATGTGGTTCTAGTATTGATATTGGTATTAATGATGTTCTTGCTGATAAAATTGCTAATGAGAAAGATGAAATAGGCTATCATGGTGTAGGTCATTGTCAAGTAACCGAATATCAGGGAAAGATAGTTGGTGAACCTATTGAAGATGAAGATGAAGATGGGTATGAAGATTTATGTGGTAAGGGATGGAATATGTTATCTTTTGGTTATCATAATGGTTTTTATTATGACATAAGTAAAGGTGAGAGATATTTCAGTACTGGCAAAATGTTACTCTTTAAACCAGGTATTCCTCATAACTATTTATGCCCACCAAATGAATGTTTCCGAAAAAAATATCATAGACATAAATTTATCACCAAACCAACTAGTTAATTTATACTCATCCTTATATGAGGATGAGTATAATTTATACCCGTCCTTATGTGGATATCAAGAGGCAATTAGTGAATACACATTATATAATAAAAATTTATAATCATTACTTATCGGATATTATCCCAGCTTATGATAGGAGTATCCAAATAATTAATTGGGATTTAGAAAGAAATATTATAAATATATAACTTTTACAATCATGATTGTAAAAGAAAAGATATACAAAAAAATATAGTAAGTGATGATTATAACTGATATTCCGTATTGGCTAAAATTATTACAAAAAATATAAATCCTACATATCAAACTTATGCTGAATCGTTGATTTAGGTCATAACCAACCATCAGTACCGGACCATCATAATGAAGATCGTAATTTAAAAATATTTGTGTGATTTTTTAAGAAATAAATCCACTCTTTATCTATTGAAATAATTTCTTCTTCTGTTAATTGCAAACGATTTTTATGTGTATATACATAATGAAAAAGTGATAAATTTACACCAGAAATTGTTTGATGAATATCTATCAAATGTTTTTCCATATCATCAATAAAAATAAGATGTTCAGGTTCGTAATTATCTTTAAGCTTGAAATGATTCAATAGATCGTTCAAAACATGACCTTTATTCATTCCACTGACTAAAGAAATTCCCGATTTGAAAATAACATTTTCTTTTTCATAGATTAGACCGCTATCAGCATGGTAAAATTTTTCCGTCAGT
>Ga0302186_10002452_pt1 | contig 14252 bp, 23 predicted proteins | sample II_Bog_E1_2_FD_198782 | JGI IMG/M metagenome (GOLD analysis project Ga0302186, IMG submission 198782) | Peat permafrost microbial communities from Stordalen Mire near Abisko, Sweden - II_Bog_E1_1 | ecosystem: Environmental > Terrestrial > Soil > Wetlands > Peat | place: Sweden: Abisko... | reverse complement strand
CCTATTTCGATATTATTTAATTTAATTTTTATATGAAAAATAAAATGTGTCAGCACCGGCTGGACAAAATTTTTTTTTAATTTTTTAAAAAAATGCCAAAAACCACAGAAAAAAAGAACCGAAATGTCCGTGGATTTTTATTAATTTTTACTATAATTAAAAGATTTTTTTTCAAATCAAAATACATAATTCTTCTTTTCAATGAATTGTCTTTTACAGGAACCTTGGGGGTTCGAGACATTGGCTTGTGGAGCAATTGTTTTGATATCTGTGCTTGCTTGGCTTCAAAATATTTTCGATATCAAGACTGGTTATGGGAAATTTTTGATTCCTTCATCTCGTTTCCTGGTTTCAAGCTCCGTCGCTTGGATGATCTATGAATCTCCGAATCTCATCTTTTCATGTTATTTCCTTGTCTTTAAAAACTTTCCCATGAAAATTCCTAATTTGGTGCTATTAGCCCTTTTTATGACCCATTATGTCCATAGGGCAATTATTTATCCTTTAAAATTAAGAGGGAATTCAAGAAAATATCCTTTAGAGCTGGCATCAACCGCTGTTTTCTTCTGCACTTTTAATGGGTATTATCAGTCTTTTTCATTGAGAAACCTATGCATTTATAACGATGATTGGATTTATACATGGAACTTCACTTTTGGGATCATAATTTTTATTATGGGAATGTTCATCAACATAAAATCGGATAATATTCTGTTAAAAATGAAAAGGAGGAGAATAGAAAACTTACTGAAAGAAAAAAAAGATGTTAATCTAGAAACAACGAATAAAATTTATAGTGTTCCACATGAATTTTTATTCCAATATGTGGCTTCACCGAATTATTTCGGAGAATGTTTGGAATGGTTGGGATATGGCATTGCAGGCTGGAGTTTTAATGGATTTGTGTTTTTTTTCACGACATTTAGTATTTTGCTATCAAGAGCGCTATTAAATAGGCAATGGTATAGGAAAAACTTCCCTGAATACCCGAAAAATAGAAAAGCGATGGTTCCATTTATCGTATAAAAATGAAAAAAAAAATATATATTTCATGAATTTTTGTTAAAAAAAAATTTAAAAACATTTAAAAATTATCATTTTTTTGAATTGTGGTATGAAGTATTGAAAAAACAAAGGAAAGAAAACGAATCATAAATTTCAATTACCGTAAGATATAATAAATAAGCTTTCTTCCAGGTTTAAAAAAACAATCCTTTGCAGCATGGAAAGAGCTTGTAGAAGAAAGCATGTTTGGTTTGAAGTTTCTTTTGTAGCATTTGCTTGCATTTTTTAGATTGCCGACTCATGAAATTTTTCATTGCGAATTCAATTTCCTCTTCTTTCCATTTTATTGTTTCCAATAAATAATTTAAAAGCGACTGATGATTCCATCTTCGAATTGCCAATACATTAATTATCATTTTTTAATGTTATTTTTGTTATAACCTGGCCGCTGCTGATAAAATGCTATCATTTTTTTTATCTGTTCCAATATCCGATAAAATATGAGGATTTGCCTTTAAGGAGAGTAACAATTTTGTCATCTAAAATCAATTTCAGTAAATTATTATTTAAAGATAAAACCTCCAAATGACCATTTTTACAAGAAAGATAAAGAGGGGTTTCTCCCTTTAAATTTTTGCAATTTATCCTTCGACCAGGCTCGTCATCATCGAAAATATACCTATTTTTTAATTAAAATTAATAAATTTGACTCCCAAATAATAATATTTATACAATACTTCATAGGATCATTATCAATGAAAGCGATTATTGCATCCTTGTTGGCAATATCACCTTCCTCTATCATTTTATAAAATTTTTCATTGTTCTTAATTTCATGTATAGCCTCTTCTGTTTGATCAAGCACCTTCTCTTGTTTTTTTTTGTCCTTGTCTTGAATTCCCATTTTTATCTTTTGTTCGAATATAATAGGCAGCGGAATTCTTAATATGGGGGATAAAATTTCATTCTTTATATTAAAAATGAACTCTGCCTAATAAAATTTTGAGTAATTTTAGCAAAAGTAGCTTAATTTTTGCCTCATTATGGATTTTTTTGGTTTCTGTATGTGTAATGGTAAAAATTCCTCGAAAAATGTTTCGTAGTAAAACCCAATTTTTTTTCTTTTTCTTTCCTCTATTTGATATTTTCAAAATTTTCTGCATTTTGGGCCAAACAGTCGGCTCAAATTTCGATTTAGGCATCTCAATTGTTGAGCTTGAATTCATTGATTTGCTTGAATAGAGAATATTTTTAAGTAAAAAAAATAAAGTTTTACATTATGTTCTCATGGGATTCAAAACTTATTTTTGTGTTAGGTTGAGTGATTGATGAGAGACGTTTGCTGTTGTCGCTTTGATGGGAATTATTTTGGTTTTCGGTGAGGATGTTTAAATTGGGAAAAGGCAATTGGGAGGAATTAGTTGAGTCATTTAAAACACTTGTCATTAAGAAAAAAGGATCCTAAGAGGTCTTAATTAAAAAGTTATAACATTTTTAATTAAAAAAATTTAAAGGAAATAAAAGAATTATAATATCAAACCATAAAATTAAAATCTATTTATTATTTTACAATAAAATTGATGTTGTTTTTCTCATATTAAACTTTTCTTTTTTATAGTCTTTAATTTCATTAAAATCTTATTAAAATCAGGTCGCAAATCTATATCATCCTCCCAACAAGATTCGATTAGTTTACATATTTCCTCATTTTCTATCTTTTCTTTTACCATAATTGGTCTTTTTTTCTATAAAAAAAATACATATTTTTAGAATAAACTTAAATTCACATTAGAAATCATGAAAATTATTGTGGCTGGATGCGTTTCTTTAAATGCTTTCTCCACATTGAAGATTTCCCATAAAACCATCCCAAATGAAAAGACATCTGATTTACTATAAAAAGCTTGATTCGAAATGAATTCTGGAGCCATATATTCTGGAGTCCCGATGCTATTTGTAAAAGAATTCAAATTATCCTTGATTTTGGCCATTCTTTTCAATAAAAAATCAACATATTACAAAAAAATTAAAAAAAATACCCTAAATCAGCAACTTTGATAGTGAGATTTTCATCACAAAGACAATTAGCAGATTTCAGATCTCGATGAAGAATCGGGGGGTTGAGTGAATGAAGGTAGTTCATGGCTTTGGCGATTTGCATAGCCATTTTGATTTTTTTCGGATAGGAAAACAAATCTGGGTAGACTTTAATGAGATCAATTATGGATTTATTTTCCATATATTCAGTTATTATCCCAAGTGTCTTCTCCTGAATCAAAACGCCCATTAAACAAATCTTAATGAACATAATAGTTAAAATAGATCAAAAATAATGAATACAATATGAGGATGTCGAATTTTCTTTAATAAATTAACTTCCCTCAGGAAATCTTCAAAGATTTTCGAATCAAATTTGGTATGATCTATCATTTTTATTGCTACTTTGGTTCCATAAAGACTTCCTCTGAAAAGGAGAAAAACAAAATCTATGTTTTTTATTAAAAATTTTTTATTATAGTACCGATATACTGTAGCAAACCCCCCACTTCCTATTTGTTTTTTAATTTTCAAATCGTTTGGATCTATTAATAGACCATCTAAATCATTTTCCAAACCTTTTTCCTGAATAAAATCAGCAATTTCGATTGGCATAAACTCGAAATTTTCTCGTTTGGTCACTTTTGAGGGCTTCAAAATGTGCAACTCTGACTTTAAGATGTCATTTTCCTTTCTAAGATCCTCAAAGAGCTGCTTTAGGGTTAAATTTTCCTGCGCTAAATCATTCATCTGCCTATTAAATAAAGAGAAAAATTTCTTCGTTCAGTTTAGAACCCACCATATAAATTAATAAACTTCATATTCCTGGATTTTTCTCTTCAAAGCTTCATTTTCATTCCTCATTGACAAAAATTGTTCATCAACCCATTCTTTTTGTTGGTTTTCAACTGATCTCTCCTGCAGTTTGTTCTTTAATAGCAACCAAACTTGACTATCACCTGATTCCAAAGCTAATTGCAGATCAGACTCTTTTATTTGGAAACCAAAATTTATGAGAAGAGCTAAGATTTCCAAAGATTCTAAAAAAAATATAATAAGCTCAAAAAATAAAGAACACAACCTTACTTTTTTTTATCGCTAATGTCAACAAATTGGAATAATTTTTAGGCTCGAAATCATCCATTTTATTAAGCATTAATTCAACAAGAGTCTGTTCTTTCTTCATACAAGCAATGGTCAAAGCATCTAATTGTTGTAATGTTTTGATTGACATATCCACATTAAACTCCAACAAATATTCGATATTTTCTACAAAAAACAAATCTATTTTCAACTAATTATTAAATATAAAAACTTGTAATTCCTTTGGAAATCCCATAAGTTAAAGGGGTCTCTCCATTGGAATTAGTTTTATTGAGCTCGCAGCCATTTTTTATCAAGTTGATAATGACCGTTTTATTTTTGTCAGGGCAAATCATCGCCTTATGCAAAGGAGTGTTTCCTTCAAAATCTTGCAAATTCAAATTCATTGACCGTTTTATGATCATCACTGTGATTTCAGCCTCTCCTCGTTCACAAGCCCAATGCAACGGAATTTCTTTATTCTTATTCGGTAATGATATTTTATAATCTTGCTTGATGAAATATTCGATTAAATCCCTTCTTGAATAAACTAAAATGTAAGAAATTAGTGGTATTTTTGGGAAAATAAGGCTCACGAATAGAAAAATGATATAAGGAATCAGCATTATCATTCATTTGGAATAGATTGAAATTTTGGATTTTTTTAATTAGAGGAAGAAATTGTTGCAAAGACTCTTTTTTTTCGAACAGACCTTGGAATTGGTCTTGAAGCGACTTGTTTTCCATGGGGATTTTTTGTGAAAAAAACCAAGGAAAATTAAATTTTTTTATAAATATCATTTTAAATTTTCTTATATTTGCTAGAAATCTTCCTTTCCTCTTCTTGTAAGGCCTTGATCAATTTATACGAATTGTCTTCCAACTATCACAAATTTCCCATAAAAAATCAATAAAATTTCATACTCTATCGAATGTTTTTTGTCCTTCATTGATCATCCTATCATATTCGAAGACCACAGTTTCCTTTTCCTTTATATCATTGGCTAAATATTCGAATTCCATTTGTTGTTTATTCAAATCCGCCTCTAGGTTGCTGATTGAGGATCGATCCTTTAGAATCTCGGTCATTAGAAGGTCTCTTTCACGGGAAAGTTTAGTTATTACTGAAAAAAGAAAGAGAATTAGCAGGAATTAGATCAAAGGGAAAGAAAAGAGGTACGGATTCGTAATTGGCTCAATTTATTGCCTGGGGGAGCGGTTTCAGACATTTATTATGGAAATATGGAAATTTAAAAATTCAAATAATAAAAAAACTAAAGTGTCAATTTTTTATGAAAAAAATTAGAAAAAAATTTGAAGAGGAAAGTTTAGATTAAAATCACATGGATTTCATATTAATATAATAAATACAATCGTCAAAAGAAACTCCGACAAAAAAATTTATTATTTTATTTTTTTTTAAAATAAAATAACTTGAAAAGAAAAAAAAAAAATTTAATTTTAAAAAAAAAATAAATTTTTTTTTTTAAATAAGATGGTTTCCAATAAAAAAATGTTTTGTTTATTTTATATCCAACTAAATAAAATTTGAGAGAAATGTTTGAGCATTCAAAAAAATTAGTTTTTTTAGTGAAAAATGATTTCAATAAATTTTCGTTTCTCCAGAATATTGCAGGAAAAAAATTTAAACTTATTATTTATTCATTTTTTTTATATTTAATTAAAACTCACAGAAAATTACAACTTCTTCATTTTCAAAATGAACAACAACAAGACTCTGCTGAACGAATGCAGGTCTCTCTAACTTATTTCTCCTAACTAATTTTCTTCTTCCCTCCCATAGAGCCTGCAAAATGAAGTTCGAAAATAGTGAGCAATTGGCCAATCACGTCAAAAAAGTTACTTCCATCCCATAAATTTTTTGCTTAATTCTTTTTTTCAAGTTTTGTAGCGAAAGTGACTACGCAGACCCTGTCAAATTAGAGCAAAAATACAACTCCGAGCTTCGTTTCCTCAAAGATAACCTCAATCTCCCAAAAGATTCCAAGAAGCTTCCAAACAGCAATTTGATGAACATAGGTCAAGCCAGTCTGGACAATGTGAAGTCTTATCTCCGTAGCAATGATGATGAATTTAAGAAACTCGAACAGATTTCACAGAAGAAACGTGAGGAAGAGATGGAAAAAGAGATTTATTCATTGAAAGAGGAGAGGCAGAAGATTAGATTGAAGAAAGTGCAGGATGATGGTCAGTTGGAGGATCTTTTGCATGATTTAGAGTTGAAGAAAGAAAAGGAACTCAGAGCACGGATAGAAAAGGATCAAATTAGAAGAGCTTTGGTGGATTTGGAGAAAACAAAGTTGAATACAATGGAACAAGAGAAAAAGAAAGAGTTGACAAAACTTTCGAATGAAAGGGAGGCGTTAAGATTAAAGGAGGAGGAGTTGATGGAGGAGATAGGGAAATTGGATGATAATATGCGAAACATGGATCAAATGAGGAAAGATGAGATCACCAAAATGCAATCAGTGCAAGAAGGGTTAAGAGGCAGGAAGATTGAGAATAGGAAGGTGGATGGTATGATGTTGCAGGAACGAAGCGATAAGATAGCCTTATTGAAAGTAAAGAGGGAACAATTGGAAGGGGAGAGAATGCGAATCATGGATAATTTGGAAAAGGTGAAGACTGGTGACCTGAGCACTGTCAAGAAGAACCCCTCCAATTTGAAACTTTTGGCCTCGAATATGTTAGGAGGAGATTTCAATAATTCTGGTCTGATGAGGGATCGTGATAGGATCAACCAATTGAAAAATGATCACGATAACATGTATCAAAGGGAATTCATGCATGTGGATGAGGAGGAGATGAATAATATGAAGAAGCAGACCAAACCTTTTGTTGATAATGCTCAGAAGATGCTTTACGATATAGAAGATAAAAGAGGTGAGCCAGGGGTGTACACTGCAATGAGAGAAAAAGTTGAGAATTTGAACAAAAACTATGCACCAGAATTCTCTGTGGAGAAGGCCCTCCAGGATATAGCTGTCATGAGAGATAACTATACTTCAGTAGGAGGGAGAGACTCTCATTTCCTGAGTAATTTAGAGAACTTAGAGAAGTTCTATATGACTAAGAGAAGACCCGACGATTCATTGATTCAGAATATGAACATTTCACCAGCTAGTAACCCTATTCCTCTAGATGTTCAGAAGCAATTGACAGCGAAGGAAGGTGAGAACCTGAAATTAAGATCTGAATTGGAAGCTTTGAAACATGGAGCCAATTTGAACATGAATACATTGAAACAAGGGAATTACACACTCAATGATATGAACATGAGAATCAATGGGGTTGATCCTGCTATCCAACAAAGTAACCCCTTTGAGATATTTTTGCCTCAGAAGGAATTTTTCCTGCAGAATGAAGTGCGATCCGTCGATTTATCAGAAGAAGAAAGAATTTTGATGAACCTCCAGGCCCAAGAAGTAGATGCATTGAGAGTCATCAGCAGAATACCCATTGGAACTGAACTATATAGATTTAAAATGGAACAGTTTAAAGAATTGAGTACTACCAGATCAGAAATTGAAAAAATTGTCCAGGAACAAAGATTGCAAAAGCTCAGAAGAGAATTTGAAAAAGGGAGGAGAGAAGAGGATCGGAAGTTCGACAATGAGAAATGGGTCGATGATCAAAGGAAGTTCATTATCGCACAAAGATTAAGGAAAGATCTCGAAAGACCTGCCTCTCGAGGTGATAGAAAATATGATACAAATGAAGGGATGATAGTTCATTGGGATTTTGTTTTAGGTTATTTTATGATTTTTTTTGTTATTTGAAGGAAAAATTGTAGGATTACCAAGAAGAAACGATTTTTCACAAATCGTGTTCGGTATATATGTAAACGGAGCCACGATTTATAGTCCTAAATTGGTGGAACCTCATGATTGTGAAGTGGAAACGTCAACTACAAATAGATGCATTTATGGAGAGAGTCATCAGATTTTCGATGTACCGCCAAATCCAGATACCTTGATGGTTTTTGAAGTGCAGTTACCTTATAGTAGAGCTGTGGAGGAAAATGTAGGTAAAACTGAAAGCTATGGATGGACCCAATTGGATTTATTTGACAGCAGCAAAGACTTAAAGTAAATTTTTGTATCATTTAAAATCTTGATTCTGAATTTTTTTTTTTGTAAATTTCAGGCGAGGCAAATGGAAATGTCCCCTTTATTATGGACCCACCGACAGCAACATCCAAGTTGACCAGATCCGTGAGCTTGAGCCTATCCCCAATGGCTGGATCTACCTTAGAGTTTCATTCCCAGATGATGAGCTCTACGGCAAAATGAAATCACTCTACCCTGAGAACGCAATGGTACCAAATCCCCCCTTATTTTTTTCTGTTTATCTTTCCTCCAGGCAGAATATGTCATCCCTACAATCCATCTCCGTGGTGTGGGTCGTCCTCGCCCCTTGGCCTCCTTCGACAACAAGCAACAGAGTGGCAATGGCTCACAAGATAACACCAGGCCTCTTAGTAATAATAGCAAGTCAATACTTCCTCAAAAACCACAAAACAATCAATCATCCTTCACGACCCCCTCACAAACACAAAGCTTCGAAAAACCACCACCTCCACAGGAAAAAAAGAACCCTCCTGCTTTGGATGAAACCAGCATTATAGCAGCTCCAAGAAGACCTTCAAATTTAAGCCAACCACCACAATCAACTACACAACTTAGTGAGAGTGGAGGGGAAAAGAAAGGAATGAGCATTAAAATCAGAAGCATCAAGAATCATATTGCAAAATCACATTTAAGAACCATGGTGGCCGTTTTGGAAGGCACCCAATTGGTATATGATGAAAATGGGAATCCATGCGCCTTTAACACTTCCATCCATAACCCCCTTGAAACCTCTGAAAACAATAAGATCAAATTAGGCCGTGATCAATTTGTTTCAGTGCAACATTCACAGAAAGATGATGATGGTTTATTCAACCGAGCAACAGGACAAGACATCATCTTTCAAGAAGAATATAAATTTCTGCGGAATTTCAAGGCTCTTATGAAGAAAAACCAGGGTCATAATGATCTTTATTTAGGCATTCAAGTGGTTGAAAAACCTGAGCCTCAAATTGCAGGCAATAGTCAAGACATCAGTTACAAGAATTCAGCCATGAATGAAACTGCAAATTATGGAGGTCTTGAATTCGAGCTTTTTGGATGGGTTTTCTTTAAACTCAACAACCAAGATGGAAGCATTCGTGCAGGAAAATTCACGTTAAAGCTTTTAGAACCTCCAATGCGTCGTCCGCCTATTGATCCAGAGAAGGTGACTCCTCATGAAAAAGCAGAGGTGGAATTTGAAATAGCAGAAGTTGAATATGATGAGGCCACGTTGCTGGATGTTAGTGGGAAAAATAAGAAAAAACCTAAAAAACCAAAAGGCAAGAAAGCCGATGTCAAGGACCCTTCTCTGGATAAATCTCATAATGATAGTGCCGTTGATAACAGTCCTTATATCAACAATTTGAAGCCACAATTTCAAGATAAACCATTTGAAAAGGGCATGGGTGTGGATTTCTATATAGATGGAGCTAGATTCCTACCAGATAATGTGATGGTTACTAAGGTAGTAATGGAACTTTATAATAGCAAATTGCAGAAGTTGTTTCCTGCAAAGGCCTCGATTGCAGATTTAAACAGCAGCAACTATTCTCCGACTTTTAATTTTAGAAGAGAATTGAGAAAGGAATGGTTTGATCCCACTGCCTTGGTGTTTATTTCTATTGATACTTATGATAAAGCTACCAGTGAAGTTAGAATAGTGGGATATTGTGCAGTGAATTTGTTTTTGGGAAGGTTCACCAAGGTTCAACCTGAAAATTCTAATGATGTGGATGTCATCTTGATGAATGGAGCTTATCAATTGCCCATCATATGTCAGGAGCCATATAGAAATCCTCCATTTGATATGAAAAAATTGTAATTTTTAAGGTTTTTGATTAAAAATTGGGGTGTTTTTTAAATTTAGGGAGAAATTAGAAAGGATTCCATGTGCGTCCTTATTAATAAGAATTAATTTAGCTCCCTTATCAGAAGATGGGTTGAGAACATTATCAATAGAAGATTTTCCAGATCCATCCGATTGGGAGAAGAAAGGATTGGTTCAACCTAGACCTCATTATGGAATTGGGAGATATAACACATCATTGTGTCCAGTTAGAGATTCTGAAAAAGATTTATTCATGTTAAGACAATCAAGATATGACTCAACTGTTAGAGATCAAGCCTATATTTTAATAAAGGGAGAAGGTATCAGTCGACAAATGGTTATTAATAAATGTTTCTTCAATAATCAAATATAATAATTTCAAAGAGCGACCCTGACTTCCATACGTATCTAGATCAAAAGCTCAATAAAACAGCCAACACAATTCTCATAGATATGCAATATTTCGCTAAATATCAGCCTGAAGCCGGATTTAAATTCTCTCTAGATGGCATTCATAACGCTCCTAAGGCAGGTGCTTTTGCTGGACTCTATTGTCTAAACCCTCCTGCTTCCTTATATCAAATAGACCCCAATCCCACTCTAGTCCATTTGAACTCCAATCTTGATTGGGAAGGGTTGATTCTTAGAAATTTCTTAATTTATTAACATTTATATTATTTATTAAGACCACTAATGAGCCCAAGATTCCTTGAAGGATTTGCAACATTCAAAGATGTGAAATTTCATAGAAACGTGTGTGTGATCATCGATATAAGAACCGTGAGTTTCGCGAAATTAGAACCCACTATTGAAGATGTAGGATGGACTATTTTGCCAGTTTTCAGTCCCAATGGATTCGTGATGTCTGGGATTTATCAGATTCCTTTGTTTAAAGGACCCCCTATTGTCGAATATCTGAAGGAAATGGAACAAACCGACCCTTGGCAATTCCTCATGGATAAATTAAAAGAGAAAAAACCCAGGATTGTTTATTTAGAACCTTGCAGTGTCATAGTTAGACTGTTGGATTCGAATCGAGAAGTTTTGATTATAATGAGAAAAAAAACTGAAAAATTTATTGATTTTTTAAGGGCCATTTCAAAGACGCTTTTGATCCGAATAGAGTCATTTATAACTATTTACCTGATAAAAAAAAGAAGGAATATGCGTTTAATCAAGCTGTTGCAATTAAATTAGAACAAGGCAAAAAGCTCAACACTATTATCCCAATGAAAGGGGATAAATTGCAATTCAATCAGAAAATCACAGATGCCTTTGCAGCGGTACTTATTATTTCTTTTGTTATTTAAATGAGTTTTATTTATTATTATCTGTTTCTAGCGCTTCAACCTCACTCAATATTTCTCTGATATTTAAAGTGTCTATTATAAATTTCTAATAAAAATAAACACCGCATATAAACTTTTTTCTCTTTTAACATTTAGTTCTTCTTCATTTAAAATTTAGTTTTTAGAGTAAAAAAATAAATGAATTTTATCCAAAGAAAAATGTTTATTTTTATTTAAAAATGATGTTTACTTTGTTTATTGCTTATTGAAAAATTTTTTTCAGTTTTATCATAATTTTTTTTTGTTAATGACTTTTTCCATAAAATAAAATTATATTAATCCTCAAATTTCTAATGAAAATTTGTCATTGTTATTATTTTATTTTTTTTCATTATTCAATATATACACAATATAAAATCCAAATAATAATATATATATATATGGCAATATAATTCCCATTGTTTTTATTTTTTTTCTCTTACTAACAATTCATTTTTCATGTAAAAATTCAAAGGGTCTATCCCTTCTCCTCGACCATATTTCCCCTCTCCATTCTGCTTAAAAGCCAGATTCTCGTAAAATTTTGTATTATCATTAACAGTCCTCATCAAATTCTTAAAATGGTTAGTGAAACTAATAAACTCCTTTCCAACTTTAACTTTATTTTCAGGAAAATCTGTGGAATCTCGTTTTTCTTGACTATATAGTCTGGGTTTTAAAGCGACTTCAGTTTGTGATTTTGAAGAATTATGGAGTTTTTTCATGGGACTAATCTGGAGGTAATTGGCCTGTTTGAATTGGAGCCATTTGGATTTTATGTTGGGAGGAAAGGTTTCATGAGAAAATTTCATCTGAGTGATATCTAAGAACTCAAGAAGACAATCCTCAATGAGTTCAACAGTTGGCTGAACAGTTTCCATAAATTTACCTGAAGAAAATATTGTTAATTTTTAGTTTGAAAGAATTAAAATAAACAAAGCTTTGATTTATGATGACAATTTTTCTCATAATTAGAAAACATTTTATATGCAGAAAAAGAAAAAAAGTTATTGACAAATTTACTCTGATAACATAAATGAACTCTCATGATTTCACAAATCTTGAAGTAAACCTTTGCCTCTTTACCTCCATAAACAATATAAAACCCCAAGGCAATCGTAAAGATTCTTAAAAAACCTCCAAAAAAACGCACAACCAACGATATCAAAACCCTGAGTTCTAGCCTGGAACATATTGATTTCTTCCAGAAGTTGGTCTCTCAAAACGGTCCAGCATCCCTTTTAAAAATTTCCTCTTATCTACAATATGAATTTTGCCAGAAGGGCAACTATCTTTTCATTCAAGGATCCCAAGGCACTCGTTTTTATATAATCCTCAATGGACTTGTTGGAGTAATGATCCCCACATTCAATGCGATTAATAAAATAAATACTCCTTTAAGGCCAAAAGGGAATTTTATAATGCCTTCGAGATCGAAATCTCATGCTTTTTCTTTTAAAGAAGAAACTGCTCATTTAGAAAAGAAAATGAAGGAGGATTTGATAGAAGTGAAGGAATTGAAATCTGGAGAAAGTTTTGGTGAATTGGCGTTGATTTCGAATAAATTGAGAAGTTTTAGCATTTTATGCAAAGAGGATTGTCATTTTGCATATTTGGAAAAGGATGGGTTTGAAACTGTCTTGAAAGAATTGGCCGAAAAGCGGTTATTGGAAGGTTTATTAGTTTTAAGACAATTTAGGATCTTCGCAAATATGAGACAAACAAATCTATTAAGCTTTTTATATGGATTCCAAAACAAAAAACTGAAGAAAGGACAGTCCATATATCGAGAAAACGAGAATGCTGATGCTATATTTTTGATAAAAGAAGGGGAATTTCTTGTATTTAAATAGTTTTAAAGAGAGTTTTATTAAACATTTTATAGATTTGCAAGGAAATTATAAAGAAATCCTTAAATAATCAGAATATCCTAATAAAAACTAATATGAAATTAGCTATTTTGCAAAAGGGGGATATCTTAGGAGATGAAGATTTCAACAAGGAAAATAAAACTAAATTTCGAGAATTCTCTGCAATTTGTGAATCGACTCAAGGAGAATTATTGGAAATGAAAATGGAAAAGTTTATCAAATTTATAAGAAGAGATAATTTATTATTATATGAGTCTTTGTTATCAGAAAGTCAAGATAAAATCAGTCGTTTTCATCAGCGAATGCTGGAGAATTGCAATTTAATGAAATCTCAAGAAAATCTCATTTTCAATAAATTCAAAGGATCTCATAAAAAACTCAAAGAACTCTTTTCATCGAGCAATTTTCATCTGATCAAAGGAGAAATGAACAGTTTTCATAAAAAACAAGAAAAATTGAAAAATTGTCAAAAACTCAAAACTTTAAGAAAGATGAAAATTCTCAATGAAGTAGAAGAAATGATAGATCAATTTGATGAAAGCAAGAGTTTTCTATATAAAAGCTCATTGGTGGAGGAATTTAAACAAAGAATGGAAAATATAGAGAAAAATTCAGCCTTTTCTTTTGATAAAGGAAGGTCTTTCTCTATAGATTTCACAAGCAATCCGTTGATTTTAAAGAATATTGGAGTTTTTTCACCGAAATATAGCAGAATCATGGATATTATCACTCATAACAAAGATTTAAAAAAGAGATAATTGGATAATATGTGAAATTTTTTAATTTTAATACAAAGATTCCCCCTAATAGTCCAGAATTTTTTATTTGAAAAGATTTTTTTTTTCAAAGTTTATTCATTAAATAAATTTATTGAAAAATCTTATTATAACAAAATCACTTCTTAAAATGAAGTTTGATTTTTATTATTTTTTAAAAATTTAAATAAAAAAAAAATTAAAAAATTTAT
>Ga0302186_10002450_pt1 | contig 14253 bp, 15 predicted proteins | sample II_Bog_E1_2_FD_198782 | JGI IMG/M metagenome (GOLD analysis project Ga0302186, IMG submission 198782) | Peat permafrost microbial communities from Stordalen Mire near Abisko, Sweden - II_Bog_E1_1 | ecosystem: Environmental > Terrestrial > Soil > Wetlands > Peat | place: Sweden: Abisko... | reverse complement strand
TGTTGTATTAAAGAAAATATTTATTTTTTTGTTTCAAATAAAAATTTCAAACACATTTTTTTTTTATATAAAAACTATTTAATTGATAAATAAACAAGGTACACATCAAAATAAAACATAAGTCCTCATCAACTTTCTTGATCTTCCAACATCAATTTCAACACATCATTTATTTCCCGAGCAGATTCTATAATCGCATCTAATTCTCCAATGGGGCTCATTTTCTTTTTCTTCTCTTTCATTCTATCCCTATCTTCTAAACATTCAAACGCTTGAATGATTTCATTTCTATTGCTTCCTAAATTGCTTTCTTCTTTCATCATCCCAGCCAATTTCTCCTTTGAAATCGATTCAACCTCCCCCTCTTCAATTTCAACATCATCCTCTATGGGTGTTCCAATCAATTTCATAATGTTCACATAGGTGGCCTTTCTATTTCGATGCATAGAATTCATTGATTTAAAAGACATCGGGCTTGAACCTCTGCTTCTTACAGTTGCACTTCCTTCTAAAATCGATTTTCTTATAGTTGATCTCCTTTGACTCAAATGGGCATCTTCAATGGAAGCTTCGAAACAATCTTTGTTTTTTCTCCATATCCAATAACTTCTCGGTAGAATGTTTGTGTTCAAAGACTTTGGTTTCCTAGAAGTCTTATGTATTTCTAATCTTTTCTTAGCCAATTCTGTCATTTCTTCCTTAATCCCTTCATAATCTTTAAAGATCTTTAGCAATTTAGATTTATGCATCTTTAATAACTTCAATTCAGTTTCAGCGTAACAATTATCTAATCTTTCTTGGTTCATAATTATGTCCACCTCACCAAAATAAGTCCCTTCCATATAAATTTGCGCCCTTTCTCTACCAAGATGGTCCTCACAACATGTAACTACTCTACCTTTTTGTACAAAATAAAGAAAAAATGAAGGGTCACCTTGCTTATAAATCTCATCACCTGCAGAATAAAAAGCTGGCCTCAAATTCCGCACAAAATTCACAACGAAAGATTTCGGCTTATCAACAAAAAAATCGAATTTTTCGAGGAAATCTGAGAGAATGAAACTCACCACCTCATGTTGTAGCTCAAGAGGCAAAAGTTTCATATCATGGTATGAATGTAATATATTGTTTTGAAATTGCATAGATTTCCTGAAATAAAACAGCATTTTCCAATCTAAAATTTTGGAGACATGGAGATTTTCGGTGAAATTTTCAACGAATTGCTTAATTGTCATGAAAAATTGAAATGATTCGGATGTTTTGTTGCCGAAAAGCTTTAAACACATTCCCATAATGAATCCGAACATTCCTAAAGCAAATATCACAGACACAATGAAATAAGTTTTCTCCATATTTGTTTGGGGAACCATTGGGGCACCATATCCAATGGACATTAAAACTGCTACGATAAAATAAACGGAGGCGATATATTGTTCAAAAATCCCATACTGAGGGTCTTGAAGATTATTGACATAAATCCATCCATTAATTAAATCCTCTGGACTTTGCATTTTACAAAGGAAAAACCACACACAAGCAGAAATATGGATCGTTAAGGCTATTAGACTTAAGAATTTTAGTATGAGGAACAATTGATATTTGATCTTAAGCACTTTCAATAGAATTAGGTCTATATTTTTTGAATGAAGGTAAAACCGTATTAGTTTAAAAATCCTCAAAAGGCTTAACATCTTCAATTGATCATTTCCTATGAAGAGATAGGTTCCTTTCTGGATATATTCTTCTTGACTTTCCTGCAAAATTAACCAATAGAAGGGAATTGTTGTGATAAAATCGAAAAGAAACCATGTTTTGATATATGCCATCATGATTTCTAAACGTTTGTACACCAATTTTCCAGTCTTATCCTCGAAGGCAGCGAAGAACCTTAAAACTATATCTAGCATAAAAATCCCATCCATTATCAAATCACAAATGTCTTGAGCATCATTCCAAGTTAATGACACATAAGAAAAGGCTAACCGGGCTGGATACACCCAAAAAGTATATAAAAAGCTCACAAACATCACATAGCTCCAGATTTTTTTAAAGTTCCCGAGAGGATCTATCACAAAAAGGGGGAATATCACTAACATATGGTTTTTTTCAACACTTTGGGAAATCTCACTAAGAGTCAATTGGGAATTTAAGGTCTTTCTGTAACGGTGAAAAGATGAGCATACACTTTCATTGAGACTGGGATAAGATTTAATGGTTGGCGCAAATGAGGAGAAGGATGGATTTTGGAAGCTGGGAGAAAAAAAAATATGGTTGTCAGAGGAATCATTCATTCATAAATGGAATTTCTCCACTAATTATCAAATTATTAAAAGTTAGTTTTTTATATGAGAAGAAAATAGCAAAATTAAAACATTTCCGAGAAAATGTAATATAATGCTTTCAGAAATGAGACTCAAAGAAAAAAAAATATTTAGAAATTTAATCAAAAACTTTGAAAACATTTATTTATGATTGCTAATAATTATTAAAGTTAAAACACAAAAAATCTAAGTCTTTAAAAGGGAATTAATTTCTTCGGAAAAATTATTTGTCTCTGAGGAAAAAAACATCATTTAATGAGAAATTACTGAAATAATATTGTGAGAAAATGCAGTAAATATCTGCAATTGTTTCGTTATATTTTCCTAAAAACACAAACAATAAAATAAATATAAAAATCATTGTTTGAATTTCCATAGTCTTTATCTTAACTAATTTATAAATAAAAAACCGATGGATGCACTTTTTCATTTTGCAAACCCCGACACCAGGCCCTACAAAAAAAAAAATTTAAGTCTTGTCCCTTCAGCATTTCATTCAAAAAATCCTTTAAATTATGATAAAAATGATGAAGAAGAAGAGCTCAATTCCCCAATAATTTACAAAAAAAAATCTCACTTTTCTCGTAACGCGGAAAAAAACTTTAGTTTTGTCCTCAATAACTGTCAGAATGACGAGGATGAAGGATTTGTGGATGTGGAAGACCTTCCGATTTCTCCTTTGAGTTAGAAATTTTTTTTTTTTTTAAAAGACTTTTATTTTTTTCATTGTCATTAGAAATGGACTGCAATATTTTTAGCGCATCTAAGAACATTCATGAAAGCAAACCAACTGGCAATCCAGCCCAATTTTCTCCAAATAATCGAAAATCCAAAACCATGATGACTTTAATCAACCCATATGAAACTAAAAAAGAAGACACAGTTAATGTCTCGAATGAATCAAAAGAGATGCAAGAATTCAAGCTTTATGAAAGACAAGTTTCCAAGAAGAAACATGATGTTGATGAAGAAAAAATGGAGAACATTGCAGAAAGAGATAACGATGAAAGTTTGAACAAGAATTTTCAGGAGAAAATCTCAAAAATGAACATAGTTCTCACTCCAATTCAAACTCATTGTATACCAATTCATATGAAATTCTCAGAAGCTGTTAAAGTCGAAGCAAATTCTTCAGATTATATAAAAAAAACGCATAATGGCAAAGAAAGAGGCGGTATGGACAAAATTGAAAACATCATCAACAATCATCCATATCGACATCTTATTTTTGCACCATATTGCACCGAATCCACTTTCAAAAAGCATCTCACTTTGACTTATCGAGGCTTGGTATATTCGAAAAAATGCCTTAAAGGACCTTCCGAGTCATTTATCAAAAGTAAACATGTGAACTTAGTTGAATCAAAAGGTTTATTTCTTGTCGTCTTGTGATATATATTTTTTTATTTTTCATAAAAGTTCCCAGATATAAAACTTTATTATTGGATTTGGATGAAACTTTAGTCCACACCTGTAATTTAAAAGAAAGCCCAGAACATGTCATCAAGACTATAGACAGCTTTGGACAAGAAAATTCAGTATTTTTTAATTTTTCTTTTTATTTTTTTACGTTAAAATAATAAAAATCTGCTGGTTTTTTCAAATAATTTTTGGAATTTGTCAAGATCGGACTTAATATAAGACCCTATTGCATAGAATTCTTAGAAAAACTTAGTAAATATTATGAAATTTTCGTTTTCACTGCCTCATCCAGCAATTATGCAAATACTATCATCAACTATCTGGATCCAGAAAGCAAATATATCAACGGAATATTAACCAGAAACAATTGCATGGAGACGAAAAATGGTTTTTTTGTTAAGGATCTGAGAATAATAAAAAACCGTGAACTTAAAAATATGATAATTGTGGATAATTTGGCTCATTCTTTCGGATTTCAAATAGAAAACGGAATTCCAATTTTGGAATGGCATAATAATAAGAAAAAAGATTCGGAATTGAAATATTTGATGGATTATCTGTTGGAGATACTTTATGCAGATGATGTTCGAGAATTTAACAAAAAGAGGTTGAAATTAACTGAATTGGCTTTTATGAAGCTTGAGGATCTGATGCTATAAAGAAAATTAATACACGAACATTGAAGTAATTTAAAACAAGTTCAGTTTTTTATATACTAATTTCTAAAATTTAAAAAATTCATTTATAGAAAAACCTATGAAAAAAATGTTTATATTCAAATTAATTAAGAATTTTAAGAAATTTGTCAAGATTATATTTATAATTAATAACTAAAAAACTGTTATATTTGAAATAATTAATGTCAGACATCTCACCTAGCACCATTTTGTCCCAAATCATCAAGCCAGAATATCAGAAATACTTCGGAGATTGGCTCACCACAGCCAATGAAAAAGAAGCTAGGGGTCTGCAACTCATTGGAGCCATCTATAAACATAAAGGAAGGAAAAAATTCAGAGCCAAACCACCAAGTGTCCAATTGAAGACTTTGCATGAACAAAATGAATTTGAGTAAATTAAAAAACATTTTTTTATTTTCTTTTTATCCATTTTATTTTATCATTTCCATTTTTATCTCTATTATTTATTTTTTGATGATCATTTTCATTGATCCTACATAATTTTTTTAAAAAGTATTAAAAAAGCAGAGGAAATGTATCGCAAAAACCAAACAACATCCTCTTATGCAGCTGAATATGGATATTTAAGCAAGGATTTGAAACCTCAAAACAATGTTTTCAAATATAAAAAATGTTCAGAAGTAAAATAAAATATTGGGTTTTTGTACAAATTAAGTTTTTCTCTCTTTGAAAAGCTTGATTTCAGTCAACCTTTAACCCAATTGGCAAAATTGTTTATTGACAATTGGATTGACCTAAAAGATGACTTAGAATTCCAAGATCTTATTTTGGATTGTTTGAGATCTTTACATTCTCGAGTAAAAGCTCAAGAAGTACCTAAAAGTGAAGCAAAGTAAAAAATATAATTGATATTTAGGAGAAAAAATCAATTAATTTCTTCTTTTTAGACAAAGGTTCGCCTTCACTAATGTGGATTGGAAATTATGCAAACCTTTTAGAATTGATAAAGCAGGGGCTGACTTAAAGTTGATTAAGAAAATAATGGATAGATTATTTAAAATTTGTTTTTTAGGGAATATAAAACAAATTATAATGCTATATTCAAGCAAAGATTAAAGGAAGAGCAAATGAAAGAGAAATTCAAAGAATTGGAAGAGAAAATGGGAAAGGACACGTTGGATTTGATCGTGAAAAAATCCTTCAAAATTTAATATAAAACATAATAATCTTAAACAAATAAAACAAATTATGAATAAAAAAAGGAATTTTTGATCAGAAATTCATGAAAAACAAACTAATATTTAAAAATATTTGTGAATTTTGGAATTTTAACTTTATCTTATTTTTAATTTTTAGGGATTTTCATACTCAGCAAGTTCGAGATATCTATTATACTTTGCAGTCCTTTCGAACTTAACTGGAGGATTTAGACATAAAGCAACATTTTCCAAAGCATACTTATTTAGAAAATTATTTGTGAATCAAATTAATATAATTATTTAATTTACAGCAAAATCAATAATTGAGCTATCAGCGTTTTCCACCATATTCTCACTAAGGATCATATATTTTATTTTCTAAGCATTGAATACAGTTTTTCAAAAAAATTTATATGAAAAAAGTCACCTGAGTGCTATTGATTTGTTTATTTAAATTGAAGAGATCGGACACAGTTAAAAAATCAGACATTTTATAAAAACTCCTTTGAAGAATAATATTTTTTTTTGTGTCAGTTTCATTTGCTTTATTTCTTTTCTTAAAAAAATAATTCATAAATGTTTTTTTTACCAGGAGGCTCTGTCCACTTTAAATAAATAGATCTTTATTGAATAAAACAATTTATTTTGATACTTGTTTGAGTTTGACAGAATTTGAGTATAATTTTCTGGTTCCGAACTCGACTTTGGAGTCTTTGAATTTCAGAAGAAGTTTCCGCCAACCTTCAACATCTTCTTCAGCTAAAGGATCTTCCAAATATCCTATCAAGGGTCTTTCATTGCATAGTTTAAATAAATATTCGATCTATATTAAAAAAAAAAAATTTATATAAAATCGGAAATTTTAAACACAAATAATTTAAAAATTGAATAAACATAAAAGAAAAAATCATTAAAAAAGTAAAAAAAAAATGTGCAAAAATATTAAAAATAAAAATAGAAAAAAAATATCAATCATAATTAGTAAATACCATAGAATCAGAGTCTTCAGGTTTTTTAGGGTTTTCAAGTTCATATTTCTTCTGTTCAGGAATATAAAAGTTATCTGCCTGGATCACCAGCCCAATTTTCACATCTTCTTTAAAACCGCTGGAATTTATCGCTTCTTCGAGCACCTTCATGTTGTCAATGATGGTATCCAAATGGCAGATAAAAGAGCCATCTTGATGGAATTTGAGAGCAGCTTCTCCACCTTTGCTCGAGACAATGGCTTTTCTTACATTATTCACGATTTTTTGAACAATTTGGACTTTTTCTGCGGCTGTTTTTTCATTGTCCAAAATAATTTGATATTTGAAAAACTAAGGAAATTTATTTGGAAGAAAAAACATAAGTATTTATTAAAACCTTGCATTTGCTATTACACAACTTGCTTCCTTGTAGAACATTTACCATTAAACAAGGAGATTTATTGTTGGATTTTCTCAAACAATCTGAATATTGTTGAATGTCTTTTAATATTAAAATAAATATGAATGATATTTTCATAAAAATTACATTGGTATAATGGCAAATTATATAGTTTGGAGCAGAGATTAGGCAAGGAAAATGAAAGTGTATTCACAATATTGGCGACAGTCTTTATGAAAAATGATTTAACATAATAAAAATTTGGAGAATTACCTTTTCTTTTTCTTCATAAAAACTTGACAAAAGTTCATCATTTTTCTTTTGGTTTTGGCAAACCATAGATTTCATTTTTTCATTTAAGACTCTAATTTTTTATAAATTATAACAATTAAAAAAAATGAGCTTTACGAATTCACTAAAGCACATGCTTTCAATAATCCTTTTCCTTGAAACCTGTCATTGTTTTCATTGTCGCTAAATTCAAAGTATCATTATTTATGCGGACCAATGAATGACTTACTATAAATTATTATTGGGCTCTAAAATTTGCACGACCCCATTATTTAAAATGATTTCCACTGGTTTTAATCGAAAGATGCATTTAAAAAGCAAAGATAAAACAGGCAACCCTTCACAATTTAAAGTTTCAAAAGCCTTTAAAGAAGTCACAGTAATGTCCGAAGAGCATTTCTTAAAAAAAAGAAATTTTCAAAGCGATTATTAAATATTAATAGTACCTCTTCTAAGGACTTCACCAAAAAAGCATATGGATCAGAATATTTTCCTTTCAATAACTGATTCACCAAAGTGTTCAATGTTTCTTCAATCTTTTGGTTTTCGAAATTATATGTCGATTAAAAAATTACTTTGTTGTCTTTAATGTATTGTTTTAATTCAGATGTTAAATAAGGGGAGGAAGCCATATTTTTCTTATTTTTTTGAAATCTATGTTTTTATTTAAATATAAAAAGTTATATTTTGACAAATTAATTTTTGATATTTCAATAGTAATAATTATTTATTAGCATGTTTTAACACATTCGTTTTATTTAGTTATGATGTTCTAAAAGTACAATAATATATTATATTTTAAAAACCTTTTTTTCTGAATTATATGCTGAATGCAAATACATGACAATTTCCTGACTAATGACAATATTATCAGCATTTCTTAAAATATTCCTCCAAAACATTCTTTGATCTTTGTAATCTTTTTCATTGTACAATTGATAGTTATCTCTGGAAAGAATTTCCAGGATCTCAGAACTATCAGCTTCCAATAGCTCATTTTTGTTTCGACTCAAATATGCAATGACCACTTTATAGAAATAGCTCCATCCAAAATCTATAAAATTATCATAAAATTTTACCTACATTATAAATTAATATCTGATTAAATTAATAAAAAGTTGACCAATTCCTCAATCGGAAGAAGAACCCCGAACAAAGAAAAAAGCCAAGGCACACAAAACATATCCGATTTAACATTATTTTTGCACTATTATTTATTTTATTACTGTTTGAAGAAATTCACATATTTTTTACTAAATGGGAATAGAGGTCTGGTAAATGGATCATTATGAGCATATCAATTAATTGCAGATGTTTTGAAAGTCCAGGGAAATCTAAATTATCAAGAAAAAAAATTAAAAAATCAATAAAATTTGTTGTACTGGCAATGTATAAATCTCGGATTTGGAATTTTTTAAATAAGTGTTCGAAAAGCCAAAATGCCAAGGTTTCTTCTGCATGAAATAATAGATTAGCGGCGATATAGTTCATTCCTTGGCAGTATTCTATTATAAAATTAATTTAATATTGTATTTTCAATAGCACTAACTTATTTCAGTATCATATTTTGAATATGTTACAAGTAATCTCTCAAGTAAATGTTGTCTACATTTTTATTTAAAAAATTATAATTTTCAAAATAAATAATGTTTTTACCCATTGGAATTTTCATTAAAAAAACCATTATTTGAATAGGTTCTGGAGACATCTCTTTTGATTTGATCCATCACCTTTTCATCTCCCTTTTCTTTCTGAAGATTCTCATATAAAACCTTTAAATCATTCAATTTAGCAGTTTTGATCTGGTATGATTTGAACCATTTCAACGCCGTTTTGCAACTTTCTAATTTCGACAACCCGATATCACATGAACACTGTTTTCGGTCGGACATTTTGTTATAATTAGAGTTGAAGAAATTGGTCGTGGTGCTAATGAATTCTTCGGAAAAATTCTTTAAAGAATTTAAGAATTGGTGATTTTTGGGTCTAAATGCATATTCGAAATTCGTGTTAATTTTCAAGTTGTTTTTATTATCTTGTGTTTTTTGTTCAATATTTTGATTTTTTTGATTGGAGCCATTGGTAGCAAGGTAGTTTTTTTGTCCCGAATTGTTGATTTTGTTATGAGGAGAAACGTTTCGGTTATCATCTTTTATGGGGAATTTGTTCGGTGAATTAAAAAGCCGAACATTATTTGCATTTGGCGATGAAAGGGGGTAATATAACTTTTGAGTGGAGGCTTTCTTTTCATTCAAATTATTCACTATTTTCTTTATGTTGTTTTCTTTCTGTTCTGATAAGAACCCCCGGCTCCCTTCCAATTCTTTTTTCTTCGAATGAGGACATGGACTATTTTCATAATAAAAAGCTGTTAAATTTTCTTTCTCTTTGGGTTTTGACAATGCAAAGGGAAGGTTCATTATTAATTTGGTGCTTTCTTTCAGGGAAACTACTTCCTTGGATTCTGTGGGGAGCCAGGTATCTTGAAAAATGATTTTTTGATGCTTTATCTCGAGATGAGAGTTAATTTGGTTTTTGAATGCGGTGATTGATTTTGTTGATCTTTGTTTGGAAAAAAGGTTAATTAGATAAAGTGTGAAAACAAGAACTTTTTGCCCGAAGGAGAGTGAAATGCATTTGCTATGCTATTCATTAGAAAAATGTTGAAAGATCTAAAAAAATAACGATTGGATTTTTAAAAAATTGACTGTTTAAATACAAATTTTTGTTAATAATTTGATAAATAGTTTGAAATTTATATCTCTTTAAAAATAATGATTTTAAATACAACTCCAAAATTTCCCTGTACCTGACGCTGATATTTTTGAAAAGCTTAATAAAAAGAAAGATTTTTGAAAAAATCAGCGAAATTTTTTGAAAATCTGATTTCCTCATTGCAATTGCAATTTTCAATAAAAAAAAGTTTAAAATTATGAGTAAGCTTTGGATTTTTTAAAATTTTTGAATTTATTTAAGTTTTTTTTCAAAATTCCATTTGAATAGTTGCTTTGATAGTATATAAATTGCTGTTGTCATTATATTCATTTTTTTTAATTATTAAAATTAAAAGGAAAATCTAACTAACTAAAAAATCTCAAATTCTATTAAAATGCTTCAAATATATATTTTATTTATTCTTCTTCCCCACCTTCCTTCATATTCACCAGCCCTCTTTTTCTTAACCTTCCCTTATATTTATATTGATCTTCCAGACCATCCAGTTCTTCATTTTTCTCCTTTTTCTTCTCTTTTTTTTTCTTTTCCATGAAAATCTTGGTTTTTTCTTCATCAATCATAACTTTCTTGTTTTTCTTAGCTTTGCTTGCTTTTTTCTCAATTTTTTCCTCTGAATTTCTTCTTCTTTTGATTTTGGATTTCTTCTTCGACCATAAATTCGTTTCTTCTCTATATTTTTCCAACATTTCCTGATTAAACGAAAATAACACTTCCAAATCATCAGAAACGTCATAAGTGAACAGAAATTTGATCTTTTTATATAACAAATAGATGTTTTCCTTATTTTTTATGAAGGATTCAAAATCCAGGTTTTTATCAATAAACTCCTCGAATTTCATAATGTTTTCATAATCCAAATTTAAGGTAAAATTTGACTTTTTCTTCAAATTCTCGAGTTCAGGTTCCACATTTTCTTTTTGTTTAATATAAGGGTTTTTCTTGATATAACGTTCTAATTTATCAAGACATTCCTGAGGTGGCCCTGAGCAAATATCTTTAATACCTTTGGAATGTATAATGAATAAATGAAAGGCCAAGAGTTCTATAAGTAAATTAAAGCAATTATTGAGGTCTTCCTTTAATATATTTTCTTCTTCTTTTTTGGATTCGTTGCTTTTTTGGTCTTTGTTAAGACTTTCTTCTTTATTTTTCGAGGCCTTTTTTTCTTCTTTATTTTTATCTTCTTTCATTAAGATTTCCTTTTTCTCATTATTGCCTCCTTCCTTTTTCAAGCCTAAATTCTTGATTAATTTGATGTTTTTGTAGAAATTCTTCGAAATCATAGCGAAAAGTCTCAATAAAACCTCATAAATTTCCCAGACGTTATATTCTTCCAATGTTAATAAAAGCATACAGATAAAGTTTAAATAATCTCGGTCATTTGAATTTGAATATAAGCTATAATTTTCTATCAATAGAATCTGAAAATGGTTTTCTAATTCATCATTATTCCTCGACAAAATCCGATTAATACCCTTATAAAACGAATTCACCTCATTTTCCTCACCTGAAATCAGAAAAGGCATGGCTTTACCTCCTCTTTTCATCAAATATTCGTAACCCTTCTTAATCCCTTTATTCAAACTCCCTAAAACGTTAAATTTACTGTTTTTCCATTCAATCTTCAACATTTCCTCACATAAAGCTCTGATTTCTTCATTGGAATCAGTTAGAAAACATATGAAATATTCTATGATTTCATATGAGGAAATATGGCCTTGGACTATAAGAGTCTCTAATAAATGCAGGATTTTGCTACGGAGAGAAGCTTCTGAATTGAAAATATGAAGAGAAAAACTGCCTTTTGTCATTTCCCGAATCATAACAGCCAACTTCTCATAATCCTTCTCATCAATGATCTCAGGATTCTTCTGATATATCAATTCATCTTCCTCGGATTCCTCGTTTTCCTCTAAATCTTTGAGCTTTTTTCCTTTTTTCTTCTTTTTATTTTGCTTTTCGAGTAATTTGTTCTTCATATGACGATTTAGACTATTTTGTCTTCTGATTTTCTCTTCATGTCTTAATAAAATATTAAGAAAACATTGGTAAATTTTCTCGATTATTTCTCTATTTTCCAAGGAAACATCTGCAAGATATTTCTCTATAAATCCTCGTGTTTCGAAAATCAGAATAGGCAGCTTTTCCCATAATATCATTAGACATTCTATACAGGTCTGTTCAATGATCGGATGTTTGAATTTACAGAAAAAAATAAGCTCATTATATATTATCTTAATGAGATTCTCCTCTTGAAATTCAGGCTTTTCCTGTTCTTCCTCATCGAAGAATTCGCTGATATCAAAATATCTTGTCAAAAAAGTTAAAATATAAAGACTTCTCATGAAATGTTGAATATTATCAGCAGTCAAGGCTTCTTTATTGCTTAAATCAAGAGTAGCCTTTTTCTTCAGGACGAAGGCATAGGTTTGAATATAAATGTTTTTTATAAGGAAATAATTCTCTGTGGCCTTCTTCACACTTGAAATCAAGAGTTTTAATGCCTTATGCAGGATTTCCAAGGCTTCTTCCTGGATGAATTTAATGAGCAATTGTTCGATTTCCTTGAAATTCTCTACGAAAGTCTTGTTTTTCACATCGTTTTCGTCTTGAGCCAATAACAAAGAATCCAGAATTTCCAATAGAATTAAAATAGCCTGTTTTCTCATTGAAAGAACCTCATTAAAACTGATCGAATAATCGTTTTTTTTCATTATAAGACTCATTTCCGCGAGATATTTCAGGTAATTAGAAAGGAAATTGAGCTCTTGTGAGAGAAAAATCGAATAAAACTTCGAAAAAGCCAATAACATCTCTAAATTCACCAGATTTTCCTGCAAAATCCCCTTTTCTGTATGTTTTATAGCCAAATCATTTATCAATAAGGCAATAAAGCCTTTGATTTCCTCTTGTGAGTTCTGGATTTTCTCTTGATTGATAGCGGAATGTTTAATAGCCTTGATCAGCCAATCGTTATTTCTTAATATTATGCATAAATCACGACATGCCTTGATGTTTTTCTTGATGACATTGGATTCGATGTATTCTAGAAGCTTTTCCTTTTCGGATTTTTTACGAGATCGGGGGTTTTTCTTGATTTTATCAGAAAAACCCTCGAACATTAAACCACAAACCACATTTAATGCCAGAAATGAAATCTCTTCATTATCATAGATCTTATATACAGCAGCTTTTAAGACTTTCTCCATAATCATTGGACTAGTCTTTAAAGTCCTCACATTATCCATAAAAAAGCCTAAGATGCGTTTCCTCAGGCCTGAATCTATATCATTTAATCTTTCAAGCAAAATCTCGAAATAAAAGTTCTCCTCAATGAAATTATTCTCATAAAATCTCATTATTATATTCAAGGCGCTGTTTCTGACGCTAACAGTGGAATCCAGGACTCTTTGCGTTATTATATCTTGTATTTTCTGATTAAAAATCATTTCCGGGCTTTTATTCACGATACTTTGTACAATTTCAAGCACTTTGTTTCTAATCGCAGTGTTTTCATTGCTCAATAATAAAAGACTAGACTTTAAAGCTGAGGAAATCTTAATAGTTTCTTCAGAAAATATCAAAGAAGTCCTGACAAATTTCATAAGGAACTCATTAGGCTCATAAACAACTTCCTTCATGAAAGTTATAGCAGTTTTCGGATTAAAATTCGACGATATGATACTTTGGAGTATTGGAATATAAGGCTTTTTTATCAAGTTCTTGGATAGGACTTGATGGAGCCAATCTGATAGGAAAAATTGACGTGTCGAATTGAATTTGAAGGATTTTAATGAGTTTTCATTGAAAATATGAAGGAGAATATGGAAATAGAGGGGGTTTTGAGGAATTTGGAAGAGTTTTTCTAGGGAAAAGTCAGGTTTTGAAGGGAAATTCAAGGAATCTTTCAATTGTTCCAAGTAACAACAAAGGCATATAGAAGATTTATGAGACTTTTTATCAGATATTTGCAAGGATTGTATATGAAAATCCTCATCAAAAAGCTCATAATTACAAATTTCGCATGAATTAGCTGGCTTTTTATCTAAACTTGGCTCATTTTCCAGGTTTTCATCGATGTTTTTGCTATTTTTCTTAATATTTTTGGCTTTTTCCTTGATTTTTGGTTTTGCTTTGGTGGAAGTGGATGGTTTTTCCTGATTTTCCTGTAAAATATTAGTAATTTTGGTTTTTTTCCCTTCTAAAAATTGTTCCATGCTAATAAAACCTAAGAGAAAACTCTTGATAAAATCTAACAAAAAGCTCTTATGCATG
>Ga0302186_10002448_pt1 | contig 14256 bp, 9 predicted proteins | sample II_Bog_E1_2_FD_198782 | JGI IMG/M metagenome (GOLD analysis project Ga0302186, IMG submission 198782) | Peat permafrost microbial communities from Stordalen Mire near Abisko, Sweden - II_Bog_E1_1 | ecosystem: Environmental > Terrestrial > Soil > Wetlands > Peat | place: Sweden: Abisko, Stordalen... | reverse complement strand
CCCAGGTGTTCCGCATCTCCCATGCACATATTTGGGAACATTGTTGAATGTTGCAAGGCCGAAATCTGCCAAAACTATTTGATTTTTGTCAAAAATGTTGGAAGAACGAAATAAAATATTTTCTGGCTTAATGTCCCTATGCATAATATTTTTACTGTGTAAATATTTGACTCCCTCCAATATCAATTTGATGAGAAGAGACGCTTGCATTTCTGTCATGATTCCTCTTTCCTCGATGTAATCACGCAAATTCCCGCCTTCAAAAAGCTCAAATATCATAAAAAAGCTGTTTTCATTCTCATAGACTGAGTCTAGTTTAATTAAGTTAGGATGATCAATGAACCTCAAAACATCAATTTCGTTTTGTAAGGAAGCCTTCATTAAAAGATATAACAACTAAAAATGAAGTTTTATTTACCAGGCCATTGCTTTTGCTGTTGATGAACATCTTTTGTACTGTTTTTGCAGCATAATACTTCTTATTTACCATATTTTGCGATAAAAAGACCTATTTAAAAAAAAATTATTTTATTTAATCGATTTTATGTCAACACACATTAGCAAAATTTCCAGCTCCTATTTGTTTCACAATTTTGAAATTTTCATTAAAGCCTGAGAGAATCAACTTCTTTTTTAAACATTCTTTTATTTTCAGAAAATCTGAACTATTCTTAATCAGAAATTTCAACTTTTGCTCGTTTTTTATTATTTGAAAGGATTTGAAAATTTTCCCTTCGGAATCATCCAAACCCGATTCCTCTTTGAATTTTATTAAATCCTGAAAGTCATAAAAACACGCTTTGCTGTTACAAAAATTGGGGTTCTATGAATAGTAAAAATAAGATTATTTTAAATGAGAATTAAAGAAATACATTGGCAAGAAGCATAAAATTATCGTATATCCTAAAAAACAAAGACTTCAAATGAGGTGTCTTATCCTTCCTTTGCTGCAATAACGAACATTCTAAAAGGAACTCATTTTGTTTGACGAAAAAATCTTGACTCACTCGTGTGAAAATTTTAGGTTTTGATAAAATTTCGTTAGTCCTTTTCATTTAAAATCGCTAAGGGAAATTATAATTTTTAACTAATTTTGACAATTACGCGATCTTGTCACAAAATTGGCATGCTTGTTAAAAAAAATTTTTGTACTGTGAAGAAATTTTAATAATAAAAGTTTGTTTTGCCAAATTAAAACAAAAATTAAATTTTTCTTGTTTTTATTGATAGGTTTTTTTTTTTTTAATTTCCTTTCAAAAAAAAATCTATGATGTTCGTCTGTCAATTAAAAACGTATGAAAATTTTTATACTAAAAAAAATTTTTTCAAAAAAAGCAAATTTTTTAATTTTTTAAATTAATTATTTCAAAAAAATGTATTTTTACATATATTTTATCATATGCTTTTTAACTAAAATTTATTGCATCAAATCATATCTTAAACTAAATTTTATTAATTTCCTTCGAAAAATTGTTCATATGGACGCTGAAGTCTCTGAACTTAGATCGATGAATGCAAATCTCAACAATGAATTAATGAAGTCACAAGAAGTCATTAAGCATTATGAGATGTGATGTTAAGCCAGACATTGAATAATTTGCCAATCGAAAAGCAGATAAAAACCCCAGAAAGGAAGAGAAACAGATTCAATCCGATGCCTTTCACCAAAACATGATGTCACAATTACAGAAGAATGGTGAAAAAGCAGAACAGGAAGTCTTTTACAAACCCAGTCAAAACGAAGAATATAAAATAAAGGAGTTCAAAAAAGAATCCTTTGGCTTAGAAAAATAGAAGAAAAAAACATTCGAATGAAAATGAAAATAAAATAATCCGAAAATAAAAATTAAAAAAATAGTTTTTAACTAAAATTTATTGCATCAGGTTTTTTTTCAAATCATTCAATTCCTCAACTCAAATATATTAAATTTCTTTCGAAAATTGTTCATATGGACGCTGAAGTCTCTGCCATGGTCTCTCAACTTAAATCGATGAATTCTAGTCTCAATATTGAATTAATGGAGTCAAAAGCCGCCACTATGCAATATGAGAGGGATATCTCAATGTTAAGTCAGGAAATAAAACGACTGAATCACGTGATAATAGAAATGCAGAAAGAAAATGAAGATAACCAGATTAAATCCCAAAACATGATGTCACAATTACAGAAGAATGTGGTAAAAGCAGACCAAGAACATGAAAATAACATGGAATATAAGATCCGCAAGCCACAATTAGAGAAGAATGTGGAAAAAGCAGGCCAAGGAAACCAAGAGCATCAACTTAAAATGGAAAATATTGTCTTGAAGGAGAAGCTCGAGATGTTAACGAAAATGCTTGAGAACTTTCAGGAAGAAAACGAAAAATTAACGAAAAGATGCAACACTTTGCAAGACGCTTTAAATAATAAATAGAAGAAACCTAAACTATAGCTTTTCATTAATAATTTTTAATTAATTTCATTAAAAAACGCATTTTTGATGATAATTTTATGATTTTATATAAAACAAAAGTCATTAATCAATAAAAAAAAAACCTTAAAATAATAAAGCTCGATAATTATCAAGAAAATCCAAAACAAAGCCAATTTCAACTATTTACTACTTAATTTTTCAAGCTAAAAAACTTCTAAATTCTTTGCGAAATTCTTAATAAAATTGTTTTTTTCTCATGTACACCATTTCTGATATCAATTATACGATAGCAGGTCCTTTCCTGACCCTCGATTTCCTATATTTGGTCTTTGGGATCGTGGCATTCCTCCGTTTCAACACAATATATCAAATGAAGGATCGTTTCTCCTTAGGCATGATTTTCTATTTATTAATTGGGATCCATTGTTTCTATAGAGTCGCGACCTTTCAAATAACTACTATAATTTCCATTAACACGATATCAGAAACAGACATAAATACCATGGCCAAAATTACTAAAATAATCGCGATTCTCTTATATTCCTCAGATATCACATTTTGGGTGATTTTCCTTATATTCTTTTGGCAATTGGTCGTTTTATTATATGTTGGTCATATTTCCTTTAAATCAGCGACTTTCAGTGATAGGCGGAATACCCCCCCACCTTTGACCTTTAAAGCTATATTAGTGTTTTTATTCATCATCTTTCTATATTTGACCTTCCAATTCATTTTGATCGGGCTTTATAATAACGATAATTTCTCTATAAATCTCTATATATTCATCAATTCCATGAGCAATCTATCAGTCCCGTTAATGATCGGACTTAGTGAGGCCTATTATCATAAGAAATTCTCAGGACTTCCTTATAAATCGTTGTTTTTCCAAAGAAGAAAGCGGAAATTGAATCTCAGAATAGTTTATTGGGCTTTCGGAAGGACTTTCCATGGGGGTTTGGACCTTATAGTGATGAATTTCAATCAGATTAGCAGTTATGTGAAATTTCCAGCTGATCCTAATAAAATATCTGATTATGATTATAGCATGATGACTATTAGTATCTTGATAATCCTCGTGGATAAGCTTTTATTCGAAATCGTGCCTTTTCTATTAGTTTTCGATATGGATTTCGTTAAGGTCTTCTTCAAAATCAATGATAAAGAAATATCTGAACTTAATGATGATCTCATAGAGAAAAACATCCTCGATGCGAAGAAATCCCTTAATGAAAGTCTTCAGAAAATCAATGAAAAAGAAGGACTTTTAATAGAAAACCGAAACACTATAAAAACCAATTCCAAGAATTCCACAATTCTTGAAAAAGACCTGGAAATCCCGAAATTCGACTTCTTTTCCTTGAAATTCCATGAGGAAATCGAGGATTTCCTCCCAAAGAAAAACCCAATAGGAAAGGTGCTTTTCGCCTCGATATTCGAAGTTCCTAATGAACTCGGTTCCCATGGCAGTTTCTATAGTATAAATAGTTCGAATATAGAGAAAATGAGTCTTCGATGTCTTGAATTACAAGGTTTGAGTCCTTATTTAACAGAGGAAATAATGAAGGATTTGAAGACTTATTATCGCATTCAAAAAGACCCGAATTTAAGTCTCGCGATATTGAAAGGTTATAGTATTTCTTCGAATAATGAGCTTTATTTGATTTTCGAGGATTATAATCATGGATCTTTGACTTCGCTTATAAGGAAAAGTAATGAAAAAAACGGGATTCTATCTTTTCAATTAAAGGCGAAATTCGCAAGCCAAATCGCGAATTCCATGCGGGAACTCCATAATCGAAAAGACCCTATTATCCATGGTCATTTGAATTCCAATAATATCTTATTAGATAAGGACTTTTTCCCTAAAATCACAGATCTTCTCTTTATTGATTTAAAGAAATTTCTAGCGATATCGAAAGGATATTCTAATAAAACAGCCTTCACAGCTCCTGAATATCTCCAGGAAAATAGCCTAATAATCGCGAATTCCAAAAAAGAAGGCGATGTCTATAGTTTCGGCATGCTTTTATGGGCACTTTTCGTGGAAAAAGAGCCTTTTAAAGGCTTAAAATTGAGGGAATTGAGGAAAATCGTGGTTGAGGATAATTCAAGACCGAAGATCCCTGAGTTGATGCCTTTTTATATAGCGAATTTGATTCGATGTTGTTGGCAATTAGAACCTGAGAAAAGGCCTACTTTCATAGAGATTTGCGAATGTCTGGAAAGCCATTTTCTATTAAAACATGAATTGAGCAATAGTTCATTAGGAGGACCTTGAAATTAATTGAATATATTGAGAAATTAAATAAAGGAATGAGTTTATTTGTTTTTGGATTCAATAAATTAAGAATTTTAAATAAAAAGACCTTTTTTAAAATGGAGGATTTCAAGTCTATTAAATTCAAATTAGAGAATTATGAGATTTTACAAACTTTGGGGACAGGTTTTCTTCATTTTTATCGAGATTCATGAAAACCCTTATATTCGTTTTAAGGCTCTTTCGGAAGAGTCCGTTTGGTGCGACATAAAAAAACCAATGAATTTTTCGCTTTGAAAATCCTGAAAAAAGCAGAGATCTTGCGTTTGAAGCAAACGGATCATATTTTATCAGAAAACGCGATTTTGTCTCGAATCAATCATCCTTTCATGGTAAATCCTTAAAGAAAATCATGAGGGAATTCCTCGATTTTTAAGATTAAGATGTTCGGATTCACACAAAATGAAAAATATCTATATTTCCTCATGGATTTCATTCAAGGTGGGGAATTATTCACTCTTTTAAGAACAAAAGGCAAATTCAAAGCGTCAGAAGTAATGTATAAAATCCTTTTTCTTAAGATCTTATTATATTTTCTCTAAAAACACTTTATTTAGTGTTTTTAGGTTGTTTTTTTTTGGAATTTCCTTTAAAAAAGCGTTTTTTTTTCTTATAGTTTCTATTCAGCCCAAATAGTCCTCATGTTTGAATATCTCCATTCAAAAAACATCATATATCGTGATTTAAAGCCTGAAAACGTGCTTTTATCTTTAGATGGATATCTGCGACTTTGTGATTTCGGCTTCGCGAAATTCGTGATTTCCAGAACCTATACTCTTTGTGGGACCCCAGAATATATAGCTCCTGAAATCTTATTGAATATCGGACATGGAAAGCCTGCGGATTGGTGGACTTTAGGTGTTTTTATCTATGAAATGCTCACAGGAATCGATCCTTTCAATGCAGAAGATCCAATGTCCATATATCAGAATATAATAAAATGCAAGTTCTCTTTTCCAATGAATTTCGATAAGTAATTTAAATAAATTCAGGCTTTTTTTCTCGGTTTTTTTCAAAGGAAAGGAAAAAAATTAGTCAAAAATCTCCTGATTTTGGATTTAACCAAAAGATTCGGCAATCTAAAGGATGGAATCAATGATATTAAAAATCATGCTTTTTATAAGGAAACCAATTGGGATGAATTATTGGAAAAAAAAGTCAAAGCCTCTTATATTCCAGAGATAAAGTATTGATTTTATTGAAAAAAAGGCTTTGAACTTGAAAGGTTAAAAGAACACCGAATGACACTTCGAATTTCCTCCCTTATAAAGAAGAAGAAGCAGAAAACACGAAATCCTTGAATTTCAAAGAAGATCCTTTCATTAATTGGTGATTTGTTTTTATTAGAAGCGAAAAAATAGGTTTTTTTATTTAATTAAAATCGAAGCGAAATTTTCTTAATTTAACCAATTTGACTATAATTCAATTATATTATAAGATAAATCGATATTTTCCATAGTTTCTGAGCTAATTAAAATTATAAAACATTGATTTCTCATGAAAAACGCCAAAAAACACGCAAAATCGAGACTTCCGCATGCGAAATTACGAATATCTCTCTTTCTCCTTATGATTTTCTCCTTTTGGAATTTCCTTTATAATTCCTTCTCATTATTATCATGTTATTTAACCTCAATCTCTCGATATTATCCAGCGATTCTCGCTTTGTTTTTCACAGCTTTTATCGCTTTTTTGGCGATTTTCTCTTGGAAAAGACTCCAAAAAGCCAATAAAATCCAGCTTCTTTTCATAAAGATCCATCAAGAGAAGGCAATAGCTGGAATCTTTCTTTTCGTGGTGATTTTTCAAAGTCTAATTTTAACGATTTCTATCGATTTCCCTGATAAAAAGGATGAATATGTGCTAAGTTTCCTGACTATAATGATCTTGACTGATTATATGATGATTTTAATAGAAAAACGGGCTTTGAGATTGATTCTAGCGATAATTCTGATAATTATATGGAGTGTTTTGTTATTAAAAGATTCGGGTTTTGAGGATGAATTGGCTTTTATTAGGAAATTCATCCAAATCCTCATGAATTCTTCAATGATCGTTTATTTCCTCATAAAGAGAAAAGCTGATTTGAAATCGTCTCAAAAGCCTGAATTTATAAACGAAAAACATGAAATCAAAGAGAAATCAGATCGCACTTTAATAGGAAATAAGTCTTTATTTCGATTTCTGAATTCTTTGAATTCAGGGATTCTTTTATATGATAAGGAAATGCAGCTTTTGTTCTATAATAGGAAAATGAGGGGATTTCTCTATAAAAGCACTAGTAGTTTCAAGGAAGAGGAACTCAATTCTAATAGAGAAGCCATGAGCCAATATCTCCATAAGATCAAAAATATCAAATGCTATTTTCCTGAGGAAAAGACCTTTCGAAACCCAGGCCAAGTAAGTCTTTTTTCAGGTTTTTCAGGTCTTTATTAATCTAAAAAAGGAGGAAATCAACTCTTCATTGAAATCGATAATCAATACTTTGACCCAAATTTCTAATACCCCAGGTCTTTTGCCCCAAGAACCTCCTTTTTCCTTTAAATCTCTATTGAATATGATAAAGAATATAGCCAATGATTCAATCCATCCTTTATATAACGCTTTAACTGATCATCATTTGATTTTCCATTATATTTTGAATAATTCATTGAAATCCCAAGCTTCTATAGATAAATCGATAGAAAACACTAATATCAATATGTCATTCATTAGCAATCCTCAGATAAAATATAATGAAATCAGGGTTTCGAGGATCGAATTCGAAGGCGATTTCCATCTCCTTTTCGAATTCATCAATGAAACTGAAAGGAAGAAAACCTCTGAACTCAATAATTTAAACGAACATAAAAACAAGATTCTTTCTCATGTGGCGCATGAATTCCGAACTCCTTTGAATTCGATAATAGGCAATTTGGAGCTTCTTGAGGAATTCAAAGAAATCCCGAATTTGATTCGAGATGATTATTTGAAGCCAGCCTTGTTTTCCTCTACTTTATTATTGAATTATGTGAATGATATCCTCGATTTCGCTCAAATGAAAGCCCAAAAGTTGAAATTGAATTATGTGAGATTCCATTTGCCCAATCATATCGAAACTATCAGTAAAATTATGGAGATTCTCGCTAAGAAGAAAAAAGTGCTTTTTAAAAAACATATAGATCCTAATCTGCCTCTTTATATAACCTCAGATCCAAATCGATTATCCCAAATCCTCTTGAATCTTTTATCAAATGCCTTCAAATTCACAATCAAAGAAGGAATCGTAGAATTAAAAGTCACTTATGATGAAGAACTTCTGGCTTTTCGCTTTGAAATCGCTGATAATGGCATTGGGATTTCCTCAGAAAACATCAAGAAGCTTTTCAAAGAATTCGGAAAAGTCGATTCTCAGGAAAATTGCCTCTTAAATCCTTGTGGAGTAGGCTTAGGCCTATTAATAAGTCAGAAATTCGCTGAGGAAATGGGTCCAATTGGAATAAACGGCTTTGAAGTCAAATCTGAGATCGGAAAAGGCACGAATTTCTCCTTTTATCTTGAAGATAAAATAGGCCAAATTTCCGCGAATTTTGATGACACTTCAAAGAATATGACTATTAAATCGAATTCTTCAAGCAATGAAGTGGAAATGCCCAAAGAAATCGAGAGTTTAGAGCGAAAAACTAAGAATTTCGAAAATTTCCAAGCCAGAAATTTAGAAGCAAAAAGTTGCTTTAATCCGAAATCGAATAATTTGGAAAATACTGAGGATTTGATTTCTCTTAATAACTTCAATAATAATGAGAATAAGAGAAAACCCATGAATTCTTTGTCATTATTTCCTACTATATTAGATTCCAGTTGTTTTCCTTTAAATCGATGCATTTGTCCTACTATTTTAGTGGTAGATGATGATATGTTTAATGTAAGTTATCTCCAAAATGTCTTGAAACTTCTTGGTTATTCTTCAGATTTCGCAATAAATGGAGAAGATGCCTTGAAAAAGGTCAAATTACGATTCGAAAGGAAATGTTATGAAAAATGTAAAGCGTTCAAAATGATTTTCATGGATTCGGAAATGCCGAATCTCGATGGTTTAAAAGCCACGGAATTCATTAAGAAATTACCTCATTGCGGAAAAATCGTGATTGTGGGATGTACAGGAAATTATCAAAAGGAAGATATCAAGAAATTTATCAAAGCTGGAGCTGATATGGTTTGTGGGAAACCAATGAAGAAAACGAAAATTATGGATGTTTTAGAGAAATATAGAACGATTTTAGGATGATTTTAGGATAATTTTAGGTTAATTTTAGGATAATTTTTTTATAATTTTCTATATAGAATATAAAAAGCTGGTTTATTGATATTTTAATATTAAACCTCTAGTATTTTCTTTAAGATAATTTATAAAAGAAATTAGCTGTTTTTTTCTTCTTAAAAACAAGAATTTTTTTTCTTATTAAAAAAATAAAAGACTTCGTGTTTTTTTAGTAAAGAAAATTGTTCTAGAAAAAACCAAACACTTTAATTTGTCCAGATAAATAATTCCTTATCAGGCCGAAATATTATTAAAATTTTAACAAAACTCTGCTAAAAGCCTATGTATGCTTCTTTTAACACCCCACCTCCTTTCTTCCCATCTCCTCCTCATAGCAATTCAGCTCTCAGACGTTTTTCTTTATCAGATCGAATAGTGGATTTCGATCAGGATTGCCATTTTTCACCTACAAATTCCAGACTAAATTCTGAGGATTTATTACAATATTATCTAGTAGAAGAAGAAAACAGCTATATCGAAACCAGTGCCGAAGAAAAGAAGTTCTTAGATTTCGAATTCAAAGAAAAGCCTTTGAATACAACAGAAAAGCCGCTTTATTCGCAGATGATTCCAGAAACCATAGAAAAGCCCAAAATCCCTGAGAAAAGCATGATCATTGAGGAAAAAGAACCAGGATTTATTGCAAAAATCGAAGCTAATAAGAATAGTCCTGAAAAGAACAATATAAATGAGGCTTTTTCCTTACAAATGAGTGCTTTTCCTTGCAATTGTAAGAAATCGAAATGTTTGAAGCTTTATTGTGAATGTTTTGCTAAAGGCCGTTTATGCACAAGTCTTTGTAATTGTTCAGATTGTTGCAATAAAGAGCCTGATTGCAAATTGAGGAAATTGGCTTTAAGGAACACTTATTTGAAAAGCCATAAGACTGAAAAAGATACAGAGGAAATCCTGGATTTGGATTTACAAAGCTTCGTTTTTCCTAATAACACGAGTAAAAGCCTTGGATGCAATTGCAAAAAATCGCATTGTAAGAAGAAATATTGCGAATGTTTCGATGAAGGAAAAGCCTGCGGAAATCTTTGTAAATGTGAAGGATGCAAAAATTATTTGGGAGTAAGAATCAGAGGAAAAAAAGAAAAAGGAAATAAGAAAAATGGAAATGCGATACAAAAATGAAGGATTTTTTGTTAATTAGTTTTTAACTGTGAATGTTTAGATAGTTTTTTTGTTATTTATAGGTTTTCGATGGTTTTTTGTGATGTTTTGTTAATCATTTAAACTGTGAAAGAATTAGCAATTTTTTTTGTGTGCATTTTTTATGGTCGATTTACAAAAAAAAGTATTTTTAGCAGCGTTTTTATTTTATTATAAAATATTATTAATTTTGTTAAAAATAACAGTGCTGTTAATAAAACCCCTACTAGCAAAAAAACCCTCTTTTATATTAAAAATCAAATTATATTAAATTTTCTTAATTTTTCTTTAAACGTTTGATTTTTCTAAACAGAAACAAAAAAGCCCAAAAACAATAAAAAAACAAGTCTCAAATTATTAATTTATCTTATGTATGAGTCTATTATCCTTCCATTCTCCAATAACCCTTCCTTTTAAACCCTGAAAAGTCCCTTTTCCATGTATTTTATCCTCCAGAAACATGCCTTGAAACATTTCATTATTAGCTAATATCAAAACCCCACTTCCATGTCTTTTGCCTTCTTTCCATCCGCCTTCATATTTTCTCCAAAAAGTCCTTATTTTATTGAAATCCTGATAAGGAAACCCGGTTTTGAATTCCCCTGAAATCTGAAGGTTATTCATAAGTCCATGGCCTCCAAAAGTATCATTTTTCCATTCTCCTTGATAAATAACAAGGTTTTCTCGATTTTTTAAAGTCCCATAACCCGAACGAAGAGTCCCTTGAAACACCTCACCTTCATAATAATCCCCGTTTTCATAGGAAATCTTACGAATCTTAGGCTTTTCCTCAGATTTCAAAGTCCTGGGCTCAAGTTTATTAGAAAGATCAGAGAAATTCAAGCGTTTTTCCTGAGTTTCAAGCATTTCCTCATTAAAATCAGGGTTTTTCTCTATAAAATCAATGAAACCGGGGTTTTTCGCATTAAAATCTAGGTTTTTCTCTTTGGTTATAGTATTTGAACGATTCGAGGCATAATCAATGGAATTCGCAGGGGAAGCTGATCTCGATTTTTGAAGACATTCTTCTAATTTCTTATTAAGATTCTTGAGTTGATTGGCTTTGGAACCGAAAGTTCTGGATTTTGAATCAAAGGAAGTCATAAGGGCCTCATCTTCAGTTTTTATCATTGAGAAATCGAGGAATTTATCAGAAAGTTGAGTAGTTTCTAAGGCTTTTTCCTGAGGAATCGCAGGGATAAACATCGAATATTTGTCTTTTATCAGAGAAAGAGACGATCTTTTGCTATGGACCGATTTCGCTTGAGATTTATTAAGAGAAATGTCGAATGGAGGCTTTTTTGGCTCATTGATATTAGAGAAATCAGGCTTTTTCTTGATTTCTGAAGGGAAATCGAGGTTTTTCTTATTTTCCAATGGGAAATCGAGGTTTTTCTTGATTTCTTGAGGAAAATAACTCGATTTTTTAATTTCCATTGGGAAATTGGGGCTTTTCAATGGAAGATCTTGATTTCTCTTGATTTCTAAAGAAACATCAATGTTTCTTTTGTTTTTTTCCTGATATTCAATCATTATTTTGTTGATATTTTCTTTATTTTTATCGTTTTTCCCATCATTTTTTTCCAGATCTTCTAATAATTCAGCTTCTTTCAAGAGATTTCCAAGTCTTTCCAATGATTTCTCTCTTTTCCTTATTTCATTCTTCAAATAGCTCACGAATTCCGCCTTCGAATCTCTATGTTTATTAAACAATTCCTCTAAAATCTCCTTTTTCTCTAATATTTCCTTCTTTTCTAATGTTTCTTTCTTTTCTAATGATTCTTTTTTCTCTAACAATATCTGTTTTTTCTCTAAGAACTCCTTTTTCTCATCGAATTTAGGAGAACTCATGCCTTCATCAATATCCTCATAATCGCCTATATCAATATTTCCAATTTCCCTGTTATTTTCCTTTTCAAAAGCTTCTTTTTTCTCGATTTTTTCTAATCCGAAGCATGCAAAAACTGCCTTTCTCCTTTCTTTTTTCTCATTTAATAAAATCTCTAAAATCTCCATTATTTTCCCTTCTTTATATATTTTCCTCACTTCCTCTAATCTTTCTCTAATAACTCCCCATAAAACCTGACCTTTTATCCAATCCAGGCATTCTTCGCTATTTCTCAGAGAAGCTGCTTCAAGAAAAACCATGCCTATAGCCCATAAGTCATTTTCAGGGGTTTCCATCCATTGATTATTCACAGCTTCTGGGGAAAAATAGCCTTTTTTCTCATGAATTATCTGTTCAAAGGACTTCTTATAACAAGAACTCGTGACGAATTGATCAGCTAATTTCACGAAACCCTCAGAAGTGACCACTATATCATTAGAAGTGATATTTCCATGGGTTATTGAATTTGTATGTAAAAGGAAAAGGCCTGATAGGACGGCTTCTAAAGTGTTTATAAGCTCTTCTTCTGACCAATAAATCGCTGTATTTCGCTTGGTTAAAAGCTCATTTGAGAAACTCTGCAACCAATACTCGTAAATAAGCCCGAATTTGAAGTCTTGACTTTGTTTGGTCACTGAAAAGGAATAAATTTGAAGCAAATTTGGCGAAAATAAGGATTTTCGACGAGATAAATTGTCTGATATCAGGAAAAGCTCATTTTCTGTGAGCTTTGAACCAAAGAATTCCTTATAATAAGACTTCTGAAGAGAGGTTTTATGTTGCAAAAGGAAGAATTCCGGGGTTTTCGAAAGAATTCGATAGGAAGAAAGGAAATCTTCAGACATTTAGCAGTTTTTACGTTAAAATCAAGAGAAATTTGAATAAATTAAGAGAAAAAAAAGGAGATTTTTCTTTAAAACTAATGAAAAACTCTTTTTAGTGATTATTCAAGGAGTTTTGTTAATTATCAAATATTTTACTTAAAGTTTCATTTTAATTCGTTGTTTAGTTGTCATTTTTCATTAATTTATTTATGAAATACAGCTGAAATATTTTTTGGAAATTGGTCAATTTCATCAAAAAAACAGGAATTTATAAATTTAAAACTAAAATTTATTAAAATTTATTAATCCAATATTTCCAAAATGGGCGCCTGCTCTGCCTCTGCGAAAAAGGATTCCCCAACAAAGGTCTGTTTTTTATATGTGTTTCTTCTAAAATACATTTATTTTTGCCTGTTTTTGCATTAATAGTCCCCTCAAAAAATTATATCTAATCAGAAATTTCACGATTCTCCTCAAAGACCTCCTCCAAAAAAGCTTCCAGTATCTAATCAGAATCCTCCTCCAGCAAAGCCTCAACCACCCCAAGAGAATTCCAATGAAAAACCCTTAGAAAAGCTTCCAGTTTCTCCATTTTAAGCTTTTTAAAATAAATTACTTTAAAGGTCATCAATAATGGAGTTCCACAAAACCATGAAGTAAAAATGATCCCAGAACAAGACCAAAAACACGTAAAATAAAAATGAAAATTTAAATAACGATTGAAATTAGGTCAATGTTAATAAAAACAATCCTGCCAATGAAGAGGACTCGTCAGACTCTGAGGATGATAGGGAACATACCAAAAACCGGAATCACTTTCAAAAAAAAGAGCCTAACTTATAATAGATGATATTTAAATCAAAACCCTTGGAATTTCAAAATTCCTAGGAAAACAATAAGCACAACATTTAATATTATGAATTTCTGATGAAAACCCAAAATTCAATTTTTATGATTCAAAGAACTGCATAAAACTTATTAAATTTTATTCTTTAACAAAAATATTTATAATGGGAGCTTGTTTATCAAAATCTAATGAAAGCGAGAAAATCTTCCTCAACAACTCAAAGAATCCCTTGAAAAACCCCAATAAAAAGCTCATTCTCCCTCTTTTCTAAAGAAATAAACTGAAAATTAAATGAATTCAAGTAAACAAAAGAAGAATAATGAAGAGCGATTCCTCAGAATCTGATGAGGAAAATCGAAACGAATAAAGTGCCTAATTAAAATATTTTTCTTTATTATTAAATTTCTTGAAAAAAAAAAATAAACATTTTGATGTTTGCAACATTTTATGTTTTCTTCACAATTGGCAAGTAAAAAAACGACGACATAAAATATAAGGACTTTTTAAAAAA
>Ga0302186_10002445_pt1 | contig 14267 bp, 9 predicted proteins | sample II_Bog_E1_2_FD_198782 | JGI IMG/M metagenome (GOLD analysis project Ga0302186, IMG submission 198782) | Peat permafrost microbial communities from Stordalen Mire near Abisko, Sweden - II_Bog_E1_1 | ecosystem: Environmental > Terrestrial > Soil > Wetlands > Peat | place: Sweden: Abisko, Stordalen... | reverse complement strand
AGAAAGACTGGAAAAGATGGTATGATGTCGAGCGGCCAGAAGTCTAATAGTTGCCCTAAGGCTATAACAAACTATCGCCCTACCAAATTCTAATGGTACTGAGGATCTACCGCCCTGATAGAGTTGTCAATGGAATGAAGCGATTTATCATTGACTCACACAAGAGCGATAAGTTTGTACAGCCGCCTACTGTTAACTATGAGAAGATATTTAAAGCTTCCAATGAGCGATCGCCTATTGTATTCATTCTCTCTCCTGGTGCCGATCCTCTCTCTGATGTTCAGAAATTGGCTGATGACGAGGGATTTTCTGGAAATAAGTTCAAATATCTGTCCTTAGGTCAAGGTATGGAGAAAGAAGCCAATATATATTTGTCAACCTCATCAAATAGAGGGCATTGGCTGATGCTACAAAATTGTCACTTATTATCAAGCTGGCTTAAGGACCATCTGTAGAAATTTTTGGAAACACTCAGCAGACCTAACAAAGATTTCAGATTATGGTTGACTACTCAGCCTACTGACGCATTTCCTCTGGGTATTCTGCAGAAGGCTCTAAAGGTAGTGACAGAACCTCCAGATGGGCTTAAACTGAACATGCGCTCGACTTTGGCCAAGCTTTCTTAATAATCTTTAAACGAATGTCCTCATTAAGCCTTTAAGCCTCTAGTCTTTGTGGTGAGTTTCTTCCATGCAATTGTGCAAGATCGTCGAAAATACGGTAAAATCGGTTGGAACATCCCCTATGACTTTAATCAGAGCGATTTCTCAATTTCATATCGTTTGCTAAACATGTATCTCACTAAAGCCTTCGAGAATAAGGATGAGGCAATTCCATGGAATTCTTTGAAATATTTAATTGGAGAGGCTATGTATGGAGGCAGAGTGACTGATGATTGGGATCGACGAGTCCTCATGACATATCTTTAGGAGTATATGGGCGATTTCCTATTTGATAAAAATCGTAAATTTTACTTCTCTAAAACTCCTTAATTCGATTATGCCCAACCCCATATCAATACTCTAGAGGCCTTCCTCAACACAGTGAATGAAATTCCTCTGATAAACTCACCGATGGTGTTCGGACTGAACGCTAATGCTGAAATCACTTATTTCACAAATTCAGCAAAATTGAACTGGGAAAATCTACTTTTGATGCAATTTGCTTCAGCCATCTCAGGTGGAGGTATCAACCGTGAGTAGTTAATTGAATCTACTGCCAACGATATTCTGAGTAAACTGCCTTAAACCTTATGGGACGTTAATATTCTACGAGCAGACTGTCCAGATATTACGCCCACTACAATTGTGCTATTCCAAGAGTTACAGCGATTCAACAATCTCATTGAACGTATGAAGGATACCCTCATCAACTTAAAAAGAGCACTTAAGGGAGAAATTGGTATGAGCTCAGAGCTTGATTAACTTGCATTATCACTATAAAACAGCAATCTTCCTTAACGATGGGCAAAACTTGCGCCACAAACGGAAAAGAAATTAGGAAGCTGGATGACACACTTCTCAAATAGAATTAAACAATATAACCATTGGGCAAAAGTTTAAGAGCCCGCTATTATGTGGCTCTCTGGCCTACATATTCCTGAAGCCTACCTCACGGCCTTGGTACAGATGTCTTGCAGAATTAAAGGTTGGGCACTCGATAAATCCACTCTGTACACTGTAGTCACTCAGAACAGGAATCCTGATTTTGTGAAGAAAAAACCAGAGCATGGATGCTATGTTCAGGGATTTTATTTAGAAGGAGCAAGTTGGGACATGTAAAAAGGCCAATTAGTTCGTCAGCAACCGAAAGAACTTATATGTGAGATGCCCATAATCCAAATAATTCCTGCATAGGCCAGTAAGCTCAAAATAAAGGACAACCTGAAAACACCTGTTTATGTGACTCAAAGCCGTAAAAATGCCATGGGCGTTGGACAAGTATTTGTCGCTGATCTGCGCTCTCCAGAACATCCTTCGCATTGGGTACTGCAAGGAGTAGCTCTTGTGCTTAACGTTGACTATTGATTTACCCATAAATTCCATCATTACATCATTAATCAAAAGTTAAAATAGTATAGTATCAATTAGAATCAATGGTGGAGCGGTCTCCATGCCTCTTGAGCAATGGTAGTTGAAAATGGCTGTGACTCTTTTGAGCATAGAGATCGTTGAAGTGTTGATTCAACAATCTCGAATTGCTGATACTTTCCACACTCAAATCAGCCAATTCCTTCTATTTCACAGCCAATGCTTCGAATTGTTTCATCATTTCCTGCGAGTAATGAAGGTAAAAATATTTTTATTTACGCTTAATATTGCTAATATCTTCCAATTTTTATCTGTTGTATCTACTGACCACTTATTTAGCGTTTGTCTCCATGTTGATTACTTATGCTCTTTTGCTACGTTTATCTTAAAGCTATTTCTGTTTGCGACGAGCAACCAGTTGTTTATTGCGTTGGGAGCTCTGTTTTAAAAGCTGTCCCTGATGTAACTTTTCTTGTTTTAATTATTGAAGGAATTGGGTGATTTTTTCCTTTTCTTACTTCTATTTTTCTTTACTTTTTTTTCCAAACTAGACTCTATTTCTCGAATGTAAACTCTCAGCAACTCTATCTCTACTTATCGCTGCTTCTTCGTGTATTTGTAAATGTTTTTCTATCTTTTCTGTTTGATACTTGGACCTCGAATTATGATGCTCTGCCTGCGAAGCAAGCACTTTCAGTCTATTACGCATCATTTCCACGTATTGCACGCTTGCTTTCAGCTGTTTTTCAGCTTGTCTTTTGCTAATTCCATCGGCCAAACTAAAATGTCTGTTCCGATTGTCGTCTTCTTCATCGAACATTATAAAATAATAAACTAGTATAAGGAATAATTCACAGCACCTATAGACGCGCATTACAAACTATAAATACACCTTATCTGCTGAAAATTAAGCTCCCAATCTCACATAAACTTTTTAAAAAGTTCAGTATATTCGAATCAAATTTCACTTGAGCGGAATGATTCGGTGGGCTCATAGCTTTAGTGGTCGTTCCTTTGGCCCATTAAGATAAGTGTATGATTATGAATTGGTTTATGCTTAAGACTGCAGTTGTAGCGACTTACTTCTTTTCCGCCCGTACTGCAAACCAACTCCATTGAACTTAAGTGGGTATCAAGAAGATTCAGCATTTAACACTGCGCCTGCCCGATATGCAAATGAACAGATCTGCGAAGAAGGCTGATTCCTTTCCTGTGATTTGCGAGAATTGCTTTGGCACTACTATAATTAATATTGAGCATTTGAGAAGCCTAAATGAATAAAGTTATACATCTTTAATTGTCATGTTGCGCTGAATGATTAGACTTAGAAACTATTATTTAATCTCTTCATTTACCTTGTTATACCTTTTCTTCTCTTTTTGCAAAGTCAAACAGGACAAGGGAAAATTTGATGAAAGTTCAATGTTTTGCATAACTACCTAAGTGTGCGAATGCTCAAAGTATTTAGATATTTGTATTAATCTATTTGGAGAAGTTTTGTATGATGTACATTTGTAATGACGTTATTGTTTGGAGTATTTGCCAGAAATATGATGTCATCTTTAATAAAATAGTATTAGTATAAATAGAAAAGCTATGCCGAATAAACAGATGAGCTCCACCTTTTTCATCAAACATAATTCGGTCACATCAACTCATGTGTATGGAATTATATGGTCAAAGACCAATTATCATTTTTTGAGATATTGTCTTAAGATGTAGTTTCTTTGATTCAGATATCAAAATAAGACAAATTGACTTAATTTGACATTCGAGTATGATGCTATATAACTCCAAGCTAACATTTAAAGGAAAATTGGCTTAAAAATATTCTAGATGAGATTTTCTATAAAAATGAAATCAATCGTCGATCATGTAAAACGAAACAAAATGCATGAATGATTCAAAAGCAAGTCATCAAATTATCAAAAAATCAAAAAATGATTATAATTATCTTTTGACAACTGTTAACACTATTATATTATTAAATTTAATATAAATGGTGAAAATATTGAGCAATCAATCCTCTTTAAAATAAGTAGAATATTCTCTATAAAAAATAATTACGATTGATTTTTAAAAATTGAAAATCAAAGTGTAAATCGTTTGCTCTATATATTAAAAATCAATTTTTTTTATATTATAAAAGGAAGATTATTTCTTTGAAAAGATGAAAAAATAACTTTCTGCTTTGGGAGATGTAAAATAACGCATACTTACTTCTAAGGATAAAAAATGTCTGCTTAATGCTTTGTATTATTAATAATATTCTATCATAATTAGGAAGACTGAATTATTAAAGATCAACTTACTGCGAGCTGATATTATTTATTTGTCACTTTAGTTAACTCTACTCGATATTTATATTGAAAGAAGTCCTTTCGTATTGATCTAATACGATCGTAAAAGTCCCTGCAATTAAAACTATAAAAATTCACGATTTGAAAAATGGATGACAAAAATATTAGCTTATGCTTTGTAATCAACAGATATGTTTTATATTTCAATTAACAAATGACCAAATATAATGGGATAATAGATTGTATACTCATTGCTATTTTAACTTTTTTCTTAACCCGTTCTTTTAGAAGGAGACGTTTAGTTTCTCGTAAATGTCGTCATGGAATAGAACAATCACGATTACCATAATCGAGAAGAGAGAATTCAAAGAAAACAGCTTTTTCACGTAGTACATCAAATTTTCCTCGGGGAAATTAAAGGTTTCACTTCCAGTCATATGTTTGTAGTGAAACTGAATTGGCCTTTGATATTTTTAGGAGGTATACTCCTTTGCTCTTGTGCTCTTAGAGATCTATTGCTCAAGGTATTAATTGAGGAACTCTAAGTAGCAACTTATTTACTTGGTGAATTCTCACCCTTGACCAGCAGTAAAGCTTATATTTTGGGTGAGCCCCTCAATCGATGGAATGTGACTTTCATCGCTCGAGTCGAGTACTTATAGGCGTTGAGGGCTGGCTACATGAGTAAAGGAGTACAACAGTATTGTTGATATAGAGCACATCATCTCGCAAGTCAATTTCTACCCACTTATGCAGTATTTGTCCCGCGCCCACCTCCCTCACGATATCAATCTCAAATACGACTTCATCTCCAATGCGTATCTCGAATACTCTTTATGAATCTTTATCAAAAACTGTCTGTGTCCAATGATTTGTACTTAGATAAATTTGAATATAAGGAGATAGTGGTCAGGCCCTTTCATTTACAGATTGTAAGAAAATTCATTTAAGTCGGTAGTACGATCTGTGAGTAGAAGAAGAATATCAGTGGGATCAACAATGGTACCGGGGAGAGAATCTTTCCGGTGGGCCCGTGATGTTAAATTTTAGTACATTTCATCCTGAGTGCGAGTTGATATACATTGGAATACTTAACAATAGGCGATTGTAGCTGTGTCTCTGCTCCACAGTTGAATGCGTAAATGACTTCGCTTTGCAAGGTATACTCCAGTAGAAGAAGGAAGAGAGTATAGTGAGTCATAATAACTAATCATTCTTATTGATCATTTTAAAACAAAACAAAAATTAGCACATGGTACATAATTGAAATTATTATAATTGTTGTGCTAAATCATAAAGAAAGGAAAGATCTTTTCGATGGAGTTATTGTTGATAAGTTTTAAAATTATTAGGTGGTATATGTATTTCATATGAGTTTGCGTAATTATTTTTAAATGATTTGTTTTTTTCTGATAATATAATGACAACAGGAAGAGGAGGAGTAATCAATTAGCCTCAAACTGGAAATGCCAAACTCCATCGCTATCACTTTTTTAGATACGCAGAAGACGATATGGATGTTCCTGATGGTGATCTTGAGTTTGGTAGAAGCTACTATAAGGATAATTGTGCAGGGTAACTCTTTTATTAAATAGATGCCACAATTATATTGGATAAGCTCCCAGCTTGATCAGCATCTATGGTGCTAGATCCGGACAGCAGAAGATATTTACAAGATATAGTAATAAGACTAAATCAGGCCATCAATGGTCAAAGCATAGACTGTTTTTAATGTTAGGTAATTTATGATAAATTAAAGAAAATCCATAAAAAATATTTGGATGGTAATCTGCCATGACAATCTAAGGAATTGCCGACCCCTATATTCGCGCCTCGATTATAGAGTATATTCAGTTTATGCGAATAACTGATCCCAATGCTATCAAGCCCAAATTCTATATCAAAAACTGATACTTTGACTATTAGAGGGACATAATTTATAGATAGATATTAAAGTATTTAGGATAAATTTATTATCACTGGTCAAATAACTTTTTTTTTCTATGTTTTAAACTAAATAACACATGAAACAATCCATGCAATTGCCTTCATCAAATATTGACAGTAGGGAGGATATAGAACTATCTCAGAGTTTAGTGTTTATGGCCGAGGGCTGTCTTGATGACATGACTGACTGTCATTCGGTTGTAAGCGATGCATAAACATTGTAAGAGTCACGCTTAAATACCAGTTTAAAGGTAGTGAATCCAAGCTTTAAGAAAAACTTATCACAATCCGTTCATCTGTTCTAAAAAAGAGAGTAGGTAGTTCAAAAGAGTCAATTTATTCTTCAGGATACTGCTGCGAATAAAAAACAAGAAAGGTAGGAGAGGTAAGAGATTAAAAGCTCGAGCAAGAAGATGATTGAGAATGATCTTCTTTAACTCTAAACAATTGCTAAAAAAACTGAAGATTTGGCGTTAAAATAACGAGAACAACGAAGACAGCTCAAAAAACTGAAAAAGCTTTATATCTAAAAAGTATAGGAACTGATGAAACAAGAATAAAAGCATAAGGATGAAACTGATGAGTTGAGCCATTAAATTATCGAATTGAAAAAATAGCAAGAAAACCTTCTCTTTGAAAAAGATTAGATCGAAGCACATATGAAAAAGTTGGAGTTGGAAGTTGAGAAAACAAAACAGGAATTAAACAACTTTTAGGAGGAAAAGTTAGAGTTGCTGAGAAAGATTGAAATATTGCAAATCAATTATGACCTGTAAATTGAAAACTACGAGAATAAACAGAAAAATGATTCATAGTAAAATCAATCGTGCGACAGAATTAGCAATATAATACATTAAAATAGCGAGCTTAAAAGCATTAACTGCGAACTCAGCACCATTAACGACATGATCTAAAATATAAATACAAATTCAGAATCCTTATCAAACGAGTAGAAGTACAAAAAAATAATTAGCTTACTCTGCATTAAAAATCAATATCTTTAGCAAAGAGAAATTATCAAGGCGGAAGACGAATAGAAAAGATATAGGAAAGCCATATCCAAACTAAACGAAGCTGTGATCACAAGAGAAAAAATAATTTCAGGCAAAAATTAAACTATTGATAATCTCAGAAATAATTTAAAACAATACTAACACTCAAGATAAAGTGTGAGCACGAGGAACAATTAAGATGAAAACGATAAAATTATGAGATAAACAAGCGACTCATACTTCGGTAAATCAGCAAGAACAAGTTTAGTCTAAAGTGTTATTATGATGGATACAAATTTCGACAAAGGAGGATAACTGAAGGATACTGAAGATAATGTTTAAATTCCGTAAAATTGGAAAGAAATACTAAAGGATAAAATATCTAATTTGGTTAAAGCAAATACGATAGTAGGATTTTAATAGACATACTCCACAATTTAAAAGATGGTTATCGATATTATTGAGTTGTTTTCTCATGAAAATTGGAACTAAGGTAATCTCCTGGAACTGATCGAGAGTAATTTAGATGTTCTTAACAATTGCTTTCTGCTTAAAGCCAAAGGAAATGTTTAAAAAATATAAAAATTAATGAGATATTTGCAATTATTAAATTAGTTGGGTAAAGATAAACAGAAGACCAAATCACAAAATTAACAACAAATTGGGTTGATTAATAGCAATGCACCTAATAAAAACGAAATAAATTGTGATAAGAATATAATATGATCTCCATTTACCAATATTTTTGCAAATATTTATATAAGACTATGCTTCACCTTGAAAGCAGTAAAAATATAATATAATGTATTGGAGAATATAATGCTTGGATTATCAGTTTAATTTCTATGGTCTTTAGGGCTTTTGCCCCTACAAAATAACTACCTACCAGCCATCCTAATCTTTCATAGTTGTAACCTACAACCAATCCACTTACACAACCTACATTACTTTTTGACGAAATTGCTGTTTTGCAGTCCCATCTCCTCTCAATAACTGTCCTAACAGTCCAATGCACATTTAAAAATTTGATTCCAGTTAATCTGCACTTACTCTTAAGGTTTTTATAATCTATTGCATCTCAAGGATTCCTTCCTCTTCCTTTTTTTATTTTTGATAATAACGCATAACTTAAGAAAAAGCAAACGATGCTGCAATGGCTAAAGGATTAAGCTTGATCGCTAAGGTGCTTGCTTGCAGCAAAAATGTTCTTGTAAACATTTTTTCAGCGATGACTCCAAAAGTTTTTTTTATTAGGTTTGAGGATACATTTTCTATGATTTTACCGCCAATGGTAGTTGACTGATTGAACGAATTCATTGGAGTCAGTTTAGAATTGAGTCTATACTCTTTGGTCGGAGGAAAAATGGAAGTGATGTAAGAGTAGTTAACAAAATCAAGAAATAATTCGCAGTAGAGAGTATATTTCCATAAAATGTTGTTGTATTCGAAGAGGAGTTAAGATGAAATATTATCTCGTATCGGCAAATTTATGACTTGCTATTGTGATTCATTTTACTTCAGCATTGACAGCCACTTATGAAGATAACTGCATTCGGAGTGCAAATAGAATTAAAAATCAGTTGCATTACGATTTTATTAGTAGCATGGCAGTTTTTGTATTTCTTTATAGGCAAAAAGTCGCCATATTGTATAAGTATTTGGAAGAAGAGGAAACCTAATACTTTCTGTTCTAAAGCTGCTGATGAAAAAACCCAAAGTTTAATCAATACGCTGCTTGACCTGCTATTTGTCTGAAGAGTTTAGTTATTACATGATGCAATTTATACTAATGTAATAAGTTAAGTTCAAACTCTTATTATAATGCAATCAGTCATTTTTTATTGTTTGCCAAAATTTGAACAATTTAGCACATTAGCAAAACTAAAAATCATTACAGAATCTTCACTACTCATTAAAATATTATATAGCCTCGCAAATTAACTGTAATAATTAAATGATGAATTTAAGATAACAACCCCTTCATCCTCATTAGCTGCTTCAAAGGTTAATGATAGGTAATTTCAGGGAAATAGAATGTATTGATGAAGCAAGTAACATCCGAGAACAGAGGAAAGTCCTCATTTAACTCAACGCAGAATATTAAAATCAAATTACATAAGCTAAAAAGTATCTTTATTAGGAACAATAGCTATGCAAAATTAAAGAAAATCTCATTTATTAACTTGAAGGCCTGCGGACAGATCATTAGGTTATTCAATTGCAAACATTTTAGTCAATGCAGACATTAAGAACTGCTCCGATCAATACGGGGGAATAAACTCTGTGTTCAGCTGAAATTAATGAGGTTAGAGGATTAAACAACAAACTCAGAGTTCGCATTAGAGATATGTCTAGTTATTTGTAAAATTTATAATTGCAAAATCAAAGACTTGAGAGTGAGAGAAGAATAATTGATGTAAATGAGTTTAATAAGAGAAAGGCAGATGAAAGTTGGAGAAATAGAATTAGTTTATTAAAGAATTAACCTCTCAGCTATTAAAATTGTCTAAAAGATAGGAGCAGAAACAATGATATTGAAAACTTCATGACACTTGAAAGGTAGAAATCGCAGAATTGGGAACCAAGAAGGTCGAGCCGATCAAATATATAAAACAGAGGGAATTACCTTGTTGACCCTTTGAATTTGAGCAATGCGTACCCTCTTTACCGTTATATATGACATAGTTTATTCCGAATCATCTTTATTTATAAAATAATTTTAATTGTAATTTTATCGAATGTCAACCAAAAAGCGAACTCTTTTCAGTATTGATCTCAGAATCGATAAATCAATAATAAAACTCAAAATTTATGATGATGACACTGAATAAAAACTCATTTATCGAATCTGTCAACTTCTGCAAAACCAATAAAATTTAGGAGACAAACTTAAACTTAAATTAAATCAATGCTTTCGGTAACTCCTTACAAATGGATGTATTTCTGATAAAATTCGTAAAAAGATATAATCACTACTTGACAAGGACAGAAGGTTCTTAAAGGATAATGATTCAGATAATAATATTTCAAGTATTAACAATGAAACTCCTTTTCATATTCTACAAGAAAGTTTGCAATGCCAAAGATTATCGTAGTAGAAAATGAAAAAACACTACAATTATCTCAACGAACAATCTCTTTTTTTAAACTATTCGTCAGAAGAAAAAAATGGATTTTGTAATTTCGGTAGCAAAGAATATGCTCATAAATCTACATCTAAGAAACATTAAATGTATCCTGTAAAAATACAAAAGTAAACAATCAAAAATATTGATTAATAGAGCGACTTGTATCGAATTTTTAAGAGAAAGTATAAATAAATTGATCGAAAATGTGAAAGATTTATTGCAAAGAACACAGCCAATAAGAATATCAATAAGTGCAGTTTAGATTTAGACAGAAATATCTCTCAACGATCTGACATTTAAAAGGTTTCTCTTTTCAATTGGTAAACAGAAAAAACTTAAACATTTCAAAATTATAAAATGAATCGAATGAACGAACATTATCATCTTGAAACAATAGGACCAACAATATTGATTCAATTAAAATAGGATTATAGTTGCAAGTTCGATGCTAAATATAAAGATCTCGAAAGAAAACAAAATTTTAAATATAACTACTTATGATCTGAACATTATTCCCCAAGATTTATATTTTATATTTATGTTTTTTTTTATCAAGTCGTCTTTGACAAAATTTTAAGCTTTCGATTAATATTCATGATTAAGCAATCCTTTTTAAGAAAAATAAATGTCAAGATTTGACCATGAAAAAATGGAATATAAACAACGTGAGTCTTTTGAAATTGAGGGAATCATGCATAAATATTAATTGTGCTCCCAATATTGAGGCAGTTGTTATAAATGGTTTAAAACGAGACATAGGGTTATACTTAAATTGACATTATTTTTTTTCTAATCAATAACTGAATTTTAACTTAATATTTTGCTATATTTAGACTTTATCCGTAATGATGTTTATTTAACTGGACAATCAAACCTTTAATAAAAATATCTGCGTCCATTTTAAGTGTATGATGAATAATTACAAATTGCTCCATTTTAACTCATTAAAATATTGTTATTTAATTTCTATACTTAATACTTAGTAATAATAAAGTATAGGCAAAAGAGGAAAGTGTACTTAAAAATAATAAATAAACATTGCTTCTATTCGTTTAGAAGCATTGATTTAATATCAAATTATTCGTACTTTTTATACAAATTAATATTCAGAAGTAAATCCATTAATTATTAACATGATAGTATAAAAGCAGATTAATTAAAACTATCTTATATTAATTTTTATTAGCTGATGAGAGGCGACTTTTAAAATTACACTCACAGGTATGACTCCTATCCTTCAATTTACACAACTTAAAATAATTTCAACTTTGAATAATGTAATAGTTGGGAAGAAGTTTTCCCGACTATTACTCAAAGAAATAGTATGCTCAAATATTTGATAGGTGGGGCTTCTCTTTTCTCTCCACTTGTAGGACTGTCTTTAGCAGCAGTGTCTTTCATTTTAGAATCTTGTGATGAAAAAGTACCAGGATTGAAAAAATAACAACCAAAATATCATCAAAAAATTTGGTCTGTTAATGATGAACTGACTTATTGCTTTCTTGATGATCCAAAAAATAGAGGTGATGAAAATAAAAAAAATGCAGTCGCTAAAGGTTTTAAAACATGGGAATAAATCGGAATTGCCCTTTCCTTTAAAAAAGTTAGTAAGATGAAAGATGCAGTCTTCAGGATAGGTTTTGAGAAAGGTGGGTCATATTCTTATGTTGGCACTGATTGCCAAGAAGTAAAATCTGATTAAAAAACTATGAATTTTGGATGGGATATCGTTAACGATGGTGGTACCGTTCTTCATTAAATTGGTCATGCTTTGGGATTATATCACGAGCATCAAATTCCTATTTGTCCTCTTATCTTCAATTAATAGAGGGTCATTCAATAATTTTCGTCACCTCCTAACAACTGGGAATAAGATTCTATTCGATCCAATATCCTCGATAGACTTTAATAAGGAACTGTTTTTACGACAGTGTGGGATCCAAAATCAATAATGCATTATGACTTTAAAGCAAGATTAATTTAAGGTCCCTCGCATTTAAAAAAAGACATTCCTATGAACAGAGTCCTTTCAAAAAAAGATAAATAATATATAAGAGGACTCTATCCATTAAATGAATAATAAGAACCATAAACATCAATAATATAAAAAATAGTGAAAAATCTTTCAAAAATAGGCTCAAATAAATAGGAGGAATAAAAACCCTCTCTCTATTGTCGTCAGTAGCATAAAATGGCTTTTAAAGAGACAAACAATAGAGGGATAAGTTGTGATATTTGTAAATAGGAAATTGAAAGAGGATAAAACAGGTATAATTGCAAAGAATGTGATTTTGACGTCTGTGTTAACTGCAGCGAGTAGCATCAGGAATAATTGTCATCAAAGAGACAGGGGAGGAATCAAAAAAATATAAAGAAAACTCAATTACAAAAACCAAATCGTTCTGAGTCAGATGAATAGGATGAATAAATACCTACTCTTTATTGCAGCTAGTAGCATAAAATGTCTTTTAAAGAGACAGCACATAGAGGTATAAGTTGTGATATTTGTGAACAGGAAATTGAAAAAAGATAAAACAGGTATACATGCAAAAAATGCGATTTTGACATCTGTGTTAACTGCAGCGAGTAATATCATAGCAATTATGAGTGAAAAATTGATTTACCTCAGCTTATTTATGAATTTATTTATTAAATAAATTGAAATTCAACTCATATTATTGATAATAATTTTTACATATTTTTTATATGGATATACCGTAAAATTATTACACTTAAATATTCGGAAACTTGCCCCAAAGATATTCTACATTCATGAATGAAAAAAACCCGAATAATGAAAATTTATTTGATAAATGTTAAAAGTTCTTAGAGGTATATTAATTTTCCGTCTTATATCAACAATTATCTCAATATTAATTAACTTCAATGAATTTAATGTTTTAGGAATCATTCAAGAGATTAAATGATAATGCTTTGCGAGACTTATAAAGGAATTGGCATTTCTTTATTCTTATCTGTCTCTTCATGTTCAACTTGATTTTTTCTTGATTTTTTGATGCATATGATCACCACGATAATTATAAGAACTAAATAATATAGAATGTACTCACAGTGAGAGGAATAGTTGTTGCTATTATTATTATTTCAAAACGGGTTAGTCCCCCACTGCTGCTACTACTAACACCGTTCAGAACGAGCGAGAAAGAAGTGATAGGAATTGAGGCGACTGTTGAATTGTTCAGTAAATTTTGTAGATTCCCTTGTTGAGTTTGAGCATCAGCTGATCCTTGAGTAGCACTGGTGCTGACAATAAAATCAATTGTAACAGAACCGTATACTATTGATGTCACGGAAATACAGTTTATATCAGCATTCATCGTGCTGGCGATTGATGATAGAATGGCAAAGTAATTATTGGTAAAAAGAGAATTGGCAGCTGGATTAAGGACTAAGTGTATACCAAAGCTGAAAATGCTCACACAAACACTCTGTGTCAATTTATAACCTGAAATACAAGAAAGACAGATTGAGGAAGTCATGTAACAAGTTTAGCAAGGAGCAGTACACGGTAAGCAAATAATGGGTTGTAAATCTATCTAATGGTTGCTGCTACTTGCTACAATCTGAGCAATTTGTTGAGCCACATATCCAGGACTACAAGAAGTGCAGATACTTTCATTGAAATTGAGGCAAGTATTGCATGGTTCGGGACAAGTTTAACAAACATAAAATTAATTTAAATAATCACCTGATACGCAACTGACACATTTTGCGACATTTGTGCTGTTGCAACGAGCACATTTCGATATTTAACTGCAAGCTTAGCACATGTAGCAAGGTTTATTACCATAGCAAGATAAAGAGACGAGGATGCTGCCGAAGGGACATATAGAGCAGTTAAAATATGTA
>Ga0302186_10002443_pt1 | contig 14277 bp, 15 predicted proteins | sample II_Bog_E1_2_FD_198782 | JGI IMG/M metagenome (GOLD analysis project Ga0302186, IMG submission 198782) | Peat permafrost microbial communities from Stordalen Mire near Abisko, Sweden - II_Bog_E1_1 | ecosystem: Environmental > Terrestrial > Soil > Wetlands > Peat | place: Sweden: Abisko... | reverse complement strand
AATTTTTTCTAAAAAAAATTATTCTTTATATTTTTCATTATATTTTTTTTTTTTTTTTTTAAATAATTATAATAATTGAATTATTTGCAAAATTTCAATATTTATTTTTTTTGTTTATGTTTGCATAACAAAGAATCAATTTTCTCATTTTTAATGAATTAATTTTTTTTTAAGGTAGTAAAATAATAATAACAAAATTAATTTCGAAAGATAAATTTAATTTTTATTATTATCATCAGGGATTGAACAAGATATACTCGACCATGCTTTCCAATTATGTCTTTTCTGATTTCAAGCAGCAAGGTAAAACATCATTTATCTCTTACTTTTTTTCTATTATTTGATTTTTTTTTTAAAGATAGCCCCTACAGAATTTCAAACAAAAATGAAATGAAAAGATTGAGACGTCAATGCTCTCTTTCAGACTTCAGAGAAATTGCACTCATCGGTAAAACTAATTCCATTACAATGATAAAAGAAAAATTTTTATAAAAGGAAAAGGAACTTTTTCATTAGTTTATCTGGTTGATTATAAAACAAGAATCTACGCATTAAAAAAACTGAATAAGTTTTTCATGTTGCAAGAGCAACAAATACCCCACATTAAAGAAGAAAAGCTCATTCTTCAAAGAATAGAACATCCTTTCATCATAAAAATGTTATTTTTTATTTAATATGCCCTAAAAAAATATTTTTTGTCAGGCGTTTTTATTTTCAAGATGAAACCAATCTATATTTCGCATATGAATATGTTCATGGAGGTGAGCTTTTCACTCGTATTCGTGAAAGCAAATGTTTCCCTAACGATGTGGCTTTATTCTACGCTTGCGAGACTTTAATGGCCCTCCAATACCTCCACTCAAAAAACATAATTTTTAGAGACCTCAAACCAGAAAATATGCTCCTGGACAAAACTGGCCATATTAAATTAATTGATTTTGGTTTCGCGAAGACCTTGAAACCCACTGAAAGATGCTTCACATTATGTGGGACTCCTGAATATATGGCACCAGAGCTGTTAGAGAAAATCAATGGTTATGGCTTTGCTGCTGATTATTGGGCATTAGGGATCTTAATATATGAGATGTTGGTTGGGTAAATATTTGTGAAATAACTTTTTGTTAATAAAAAAAAATATGAAGACGACCACCTTTTCAAGATAAAGAGCCATATGGAATTTATGAAAAAATAGTAAAGCATGATATCCAGTTCCCAAAAAACATTCATGGTTCTGCAAAGGATCTCATTACCAAATTGTTGGATAAAGACCCTGAAACAAGATTAGGAACGAAAGATGTAAACTTTATAGAAAGAAATAAAATGAATCTCTTTTAAAAAAATGAAAGTATGGAGATTCTATTAGAAAACATCCATGGTTTAAACATTTGGATTGGCAAAAAATACTTTCGAAGGAAATAACGCCACCTTGGACACCAGAATTAGAGGGAGAAAAGGATACTAACAACTTCATTCTTTATGAAGGCGAAAATCTTTACGTCAATGGAAAGAAATTGCCTGAGGAATTTCATGTTTTTTTTGAAGACTTTTAAACTTTTTATAATTCAGCTCTCAATGCGAAATTTAATATAAAATAATAATAATAATAGATTCCTTTTGCTAAATAATTAATATAGGAAATCTAGCTATTTAATTATAGATTAAACAAAATTATTTTCTTATATATTTAAATAAAGTTTTCTTAAGTATTCATAAACAACAAAGTGTCAAAACACACATTAATTAACATAACTTTTCAAAGAAAGCCTAATCTATTTCTAAGGCTTTCATGAAAATCCTTCCCCAAGCTTTCCCCAGCTAAATAAGCTACTTTATGAGCATATTGAGCACAAGCGGGTACTCTAACGGCTCCAGTCCAATTGAAATAATTAAAACATTGGTAATAAGTGAAAGCAGCAAGAGTATCTTCTGGTAACTTTAAATTATCATATATTACAGTATAATGTGTAGGCGTTGTTGTGCCTTGTTTAACATCTTGAGCGCATAAAAAGAAATCATAATGAGTTTTCGAAACGACTTGAGTTGATACCCAAGTGCCTGAAGGAGGATTTGAATAATTTTTTTGGTCTTTCCCATATGTGAAGAACTTATCATCGATCCGTTTATTGACCAGAATTTCACTATTGACTTTCTCCCACTCCATCTCGATAGAATATAATGGTTCCAGGTAAAGAGTTATTGTTGCTTTTAAAGAAAAATTTGAGGCAATCCTCAATAAGAGAAGAAATGTTTTCCATAACCTCCTTGCCTTTTGCTTGGAATTTTACTCTGGAGTAATATTTGGTGAATGTGGAGTTAAAACTTGCACAGATTCCAATGACACTTTGTCTGTTGTCCTGTGTGTTATGATAAACATCTGCTCCTATAACCATGATGTTATTATTAGGAAGGTTGAGACCAGAGCAATCAACATTCCAGAGGGATGAACCTAATTTAGCGTTAATTTGAATCACTATTTTGGATGCAACAGACATAATTTTATCCTTTCTCAATGAAGTTTGGCAAACCACTTGAGATGGTATTGGTTTTTCATGAAAACAGAATCGTTTAAATTTGTGATAGAGGTCGTCCTTTTCATAAAAAAGTATGAACACAAATTGGGTGTCATTATTTATATATATTGGGTCTTTTAAATATGTGTTGAAATCTGATAATTCAGCAACTTCACACCATAGGGGATCAGAGACTTTTATACCTAAATAATCCCCAGCATCTCGAAGAGCGGAACATAAATTTTCAGCATCATAATATAAATCCTTTGGATAAACAAAAGTCCACTTTGCAAAAGATCTCGTTTCTTGAAGAGTTTCCAGCTTAAATAAACCATTGGAATTAGGTTTAACGACTTGATTTAGTCGGATCTTGACAGATGGAGGGTGCAATCTCAAAGCCTTAAGTTTGGTATCATTGCTGAAGGTGAAGTGACTGACTGTTTTTTCTTGATTTTCTTCTAAATATTTATTTAATTCCAGATTATGATTTGCAATGTTGTTCATTCTTTGATTCGGGTCGATTTGGGTGTAATTGCTGATTTCCTTGAAAGAGTTGCGGTTCCGTTTAATATAATCTGGGATTCCTGTCAATTTGAACAATTCTGGTATCAAATAAATGGTTGATTTATCTTTATCTGATTCAACTGCAAGAAGGGGTTGATTCATGTCTCTAATCTTTATGTGATAGTTTTTATTGTAATAATTGACATAACTGATTTTTTCCCCTTGGCAGGAAAATTTCGATTGCGGAGATTGATCAAAGTCAATTCCTGTGACTTTATATATTCTGTTATTTCCATAAGTAGCAATAACTCTTTTGCCAATTAAAGTTTTTTCCAAGTAGGTTTGATCGTTCCAGTTTTTAGATATTATTACATTTATTGTTTCTTCTCTCAAAATTTTGTTGCAAGAATTTACCAAGATTCGAAATTCATTCTCACATAATTTAAATGATGTGGTATATCCCGTCAGGATGTCCAAATGCAGACCCTTGATGTTTTTTTTATCAGCCATATTGAAATATTTCTGTGATCTTCCATACTCGAATAAACCCATCCCTTTCTTTATAGCTTTGACCTGCTTATTCAGAAAATCGATCAATTTTTGTGGGACTGAATTAATGTCCTTTATTGATGAAGGGTCTATATAATTGGAGTACTTAATAACAATATCATAGACATTGCCATCCTTAGTTTTGGAAGAGTAAACCAACATTTCCACTTTCTTTTTATCAGAAAAAATATTGATTCCCATACAAAAAAAGTTTCCTATGTCTTTTATGATTTCTGAACGACGAGACTCCAATAGGATTTTGATGAGATATCGTGAGTTAGATGGGATTTCAGGATTGAAACTTAACGAATAAATCGGAAATGGTTTGTAACAAGATCAATTGGTTGGGTTAATTTTTCCCAATTGGCTGATTTTTTAGGTTTAATGGAAATTTTTAATTCTTCAGTAGGTTCCATAGTAGGTGAAAAGAATTTGTTGGGTGAGATTTATGTAAATTATTAGAGAGATGAAAAGGCTTTTATATCTAGTCATTTATATAATTTTGCTTTTTTTTCGAGAATATGAACTAATTAATTTAGTTGCTTTTTTTTCGAGAATATGAACAAACTTAGTCTTTTATTGATTTCTTTATTTTTCTTTGATAAAAAAATTTAAAAAACAAAACAAAATAAAATTTTAAGGTAAAATTTGGCTGAATTTATTTTTTATTTCTGATTTTTTTTTATTTTCAAAATTTCCAATTATTTCCAACTATTTTTTTTTTTTGAACTCCTTCTTTTTGTTCAAATTAATTTTATTTTTTTAAAAAATTTTTATTTATGAAGGAATAGATATGTATCAGGTGTTTCTCCTCTTTTTCAATTTATTTCAAATTCCTCTAAAATGATCTTTTTATTGAGTTTATATATATAATCAAGAGAAAAAGGGGAAAATTTTTTTTATTTAAATGTAACAAACAATATCCAACAGTTAATTTAAGTTTTGGCTTGTTTTTCTGACAATTCAGCTAATTTCTTCAACGTGCTCGCAACCAAAGCATGATCTTCCCCATAGAATTTCCTTCTAATTACAAGCGTTTCCTGTAATAATTCAAATGCCTTTCCCTTTTGTCCTAACTTTTCATTAATACTAGCCAGATTTTTCAATGAATTTATGATTTCCGGATGAAATCCTCCTAAAATCTTCTTTCTAATATTAAGACTATCTTCATAATATTTGATCGCCTCAACAAAATCGCTTGCTTTTTCATAAATTTTCCCAATATTGTTTTTTTCCATTGCGATTTCTAGATTAAAAAGCCCAGTATTTTCATCTTTTACCTCTTTTTGGTCAGTTTGGGTCTGGATTGAGTCTTCATTCAATTCCACGAATATCCCGATTCCTTTTTTATGAAATTCTAAAGCTTTTTTCAGGTCGCCTTGTTCCAAAAATACATTTCCAAGCCCTGAAAAAGCTTTTCCGATTTCCAAAATATTAGCGCTTTCACCATAGATATGTATAGTCATATTGAGACTATCTTCATAATATAATTTGGCTTTGTCTATATCATTAGTGCTTAATAAAGAATTAGCAATTCCCAATAGATTTTTTATGAGGATAGGATGGACATCACCATGAATTTCCCTATAGATTCTCAATGATTTATAATGCAACTCCAATGATTTGTTATAATCTCCTAATCTATTATAGGTTTCACCTAAATTATTATAAGTTCTAGCTATTTCTGCTGTATCTTCTAAATCCAATTTCCAGAGCACTGTTAAAGCCTTTTCATAGCTACTCACGGCCTTCTCATGATTTCCCAAAGCATCATTTGTCGCTCCTATGTTATGATAACAAGTGGCTATTTCTGGATGGTATTCCCCCAGTATGTTTTTCCTCATTTTGAACGTTTTGTCATAAAACTCAAGAGCAGTTTTATAATCAGCAATGTCATAATATTCATTCCCTATGTAATTTAAAGATTCTGCCATCAGCAAATGGTTTCCTTTGCCCTCAAAATATTGTTTCCTCAAATTCAGCCCATTAGTTAAATGAGTTATAGCAGTTTTATGATTATTCAATCTAGAGTAACAAATGCCAATTGAAGTCTCATATTTGGCTTGATCTAATTTGGAATCATTTGTGCTTTCCTTGACTTTTTTCCTGGAATCAATTGCTTTCGTTAAATTTTCTATCGCTTGTTTGATGTCGTTTTTCTCCAATAAGGAAGTGCCTAAATAATAATAAGATAAATTCGTGTACATGTTATTATCCCCTGGCAATGATTGTTTTATCGTTAAGGCTCTCTTATAGTAGTCAATGGCTTTATCATATTCTTTGCTCCCAAAATAACTGTTCCCGATAAAATCCAAACATAAAGCAACTTCCAAGCTTTTTTTACCGGAGGTTTTTTCCCTCAAAACCAAAGCCCGTTCCAAATAAGGCACGCTTTTCTTATATGATTTTAATAATCGATACCCTTGTGCGATCCCTTCCAAGAAATTGATTGCTTCAATATCGTTTTTGTTGTTGAGATACTCTTCATATTTCTTCAAATATTCAATTTCATCTATTTCTTCTGAGTTTCTACTCAGTTTCTCGAAAAGAGAGAACGCTTCTTGGCTTGTAATCCTTTCTGAGGGGTTCGTCAATAGCATTTTTTTCACTATTGGCATGATTTTAGGGTAATTTTTATCCAATTTGCTTAGAATTTCTGTTTTGCTTTTATCAGTTTTCAGTTTCTCTAATTCGGAATCTTCCTTAATTCCCATCATACAAAGAATGCTGACCCCCAAAGAATACACATCGGCTTTATAAGGGTCATATTCAAATTCTTTGAATTTCAAATAATTTTCAAACAGTTCATTTGACAAAAACGATTTCTTCTGAATAATTTCATTTGTAACCATTCTATCCGAGCCACCCTCCAAAAGCACCCCTCTTCCAAACCCACAGATCACATATTCCTTGAAATTATCTGACAAAGTAAAATTCTTCGGCTCAAGTTCTCGATGTATTATTTTAGTAGCATGTGCTAGGCTCAGCCCTGATAACAAAGGAATCATCAATGAAATTATCTCACCCTCAGTATAATTATCTCTTGTTCTTAATATATCCTCCATAGAACATCGACCAAATTCACAAGCCATCACAGCATATAAACGATTTTCTTTCTCTGGAACCACTTCCCGTTCACCTGCATAAATCGAGATGATGTTATTAATGTTCAGAGAATCGAAACTTAGCAACTTTTCATAAATATCATGTTCGTTTTGGAAATCAGTAATCACATCATCCTCGTCAAAAACCGCCTCTTCATCATGAGAACCCACCTCCACGATTTTCAATATGATGAAACGATCATTATAAAACGCCTTAAAAATCGAGATGTATGAATCATTTTCCAATGGCTCGATCAATTCAATCTCCTCCTCATTCAATCTTTTACGAATAAACGCAGTGTTCTTGCTGGGTGTTTCCACCATCTCATTATTTTCATTAGAAATGTTGATTTTTATCACTGATTCGTTAGGATCCCTTTTATTATGAGTTTTCTTCATCTTTGGGCTATTTGTCGACTTTTCATTATTCTTCGAATAGGACATTACCTGTATTGTCGAAAATTCCACTTTCCTCGACTGGAACTCAGAGAATTTTGGCTTGAATTTCCTTAATATATCCAAAGGAATGTCCATATCAGGTGAAATCACATCGTTGATTTCTTTGAAGCTCACCCCACCTGCGGCTGTGCTTTTGGCTTTCACGTTGGATTTCTTTTTTTGTAATTTCTTTTGAGGGGCGGCATCCAAGCCGCTCATATTAATATTAGAGTTGGAGTCTGAAACGTTGAGGTTTTGTTGGGAGCCGACATAAGAGGGGTGCTTTTCGTTTTTTCGAAGGGAAGATTTGGAGGGTGGAATAACGATATTATTATGATCCTGCTTGGATGGGGGACGTGGTGGCTTGGATGCTACATTATTTGTGGATCCATTGAGTTCTGTAAAACTTGATGAGCCTTTCATTGATTTTGAAGAAGTTGGAATAACAGGAAAAATATTAAGTAATTTTATTGTTGTTAAAATTAAACTGCTTAGGAAAAATTAAATTTTTGTTCAGAATGTAACTGTAATTTTACGAAAATAGGGTTCTGATATCTGATATTGAAAATGAAACAACATATTTTTACAGGATATGAAAAATGAAGTAAAAATGTTAAAAAATGAGAAATAATATATTATTAAAAATTTTTGGATTTTATTAGTTTTTTGAGACTAATTTTATTAAAATTTTTTTAGTAAATATTAAAAAAAAAACCCATATCCAAATGATCATAAACCGTTTGAATTTCTTGGCAAATCTTGAAAAAATCACCCAAATCATCAAGCAATGCCAGTTCATTTCTCTTGATCTGGAAATGAGTGGGTTGAATAAAGGAGAGTCCTTTCGCAACTCTCAGATCGACTCAGTATGAAAAAAAATTTATTTATTGCAAAAATGATAATAATTTAATTCAAGCTACAGCAAAAATATTGGAAACTCAAAGAAAATGTCCGTGCGTTTTTGCCTTTACAACTTGGTTTATGCGGGTTTATTTTTAGGATGGATGGCTCAAATATCCAAAAAATCGAGGCATTTCCCATGAGTTTTTATCTGTATCCATATAGTCTTCACGATAGTCTCGATAAAATTTTCAAATTTGAGGTGGATTTTGCAAATATGTTTTTTATTATTCATCATAACAAAATAGTATTTTAGAAAGACGCTTTGGAGTTCCTCTTAGCTCATAAATTTGACTTCAATAAATTGTTTTATGAAGGAGTGTATTTTGTTTCGAGAGAAGCAGAGAAAAATCTGCAAATGTCAAAAGGACATTTAATGTTGAAAAAGAACCTCGAAAAAAACTCCAGAGTCATAACACCTGATATGTTAGCGTTTAGAGCCATGCACGAGGAAAAAATTAAAGCATTCGTGGAAAATTATGCATGTATCGGACAAACCCTAGCAATTTCCGTCAAATATATGAAAGCCAAAAATTACAAATATTTGGAAAATTATGCATTGGAAAAATTCCCAGAATTGTTGGAAATAACCTATGATTCAGACTCTATGAAGGATAGGACCAAAATGATGATCAAAAGGTGATTTCAATTATTTTTTAATGGTTTCCGATTATGTTAATTCAGGATAGATCTGAATCAACCCTCTGCAGAAGTCAATCAAAAAGAAACGAAGCTAAATCAGAAAAAAAATGAAATGAATTTACAAGAAGGCAATAATATTTCAGGAGTCCGAGCGATTTTCGATCTCATAACACAGGAGAAAATACCTTTGATATTGCATAATGGCATTTACGACATTTTGCAAGTTTTTAAATTCTTACAAAAATCAAAATTATTTTTTTAGATTTATGATAAAATGATTCAAACTCCTCCAGAATTATACCCTAGTTTCTGCAAAGAAATCAACAAAAATTTCGAATCTATCTATGATACCAAATTTATTTTAACATCCTCTTCATTATTATATGGGCAGTTGCTCAATCAGAAAAGTGATCTGACATCAGCATATTCATCACTTCACGCAAGATACTCAAAGGCAGACCCTATCATTGAAATTAATAAAAATGAATTGAGTGAAGAGTTCGAATTGAAAAGCCATGATGCTATGTCAGATGCTTTTATGACTGGATTTGTTTTTTTAAAAAGTTTAGCTATGTTGAGTAATAATTTTTATAACTTTTATGTTTATTGTATTTTTTTTTTAGATATTTTGAAAGATTATCAACACAAACAACTTTTTGATAACAGAACTGGATTTTTTAAAAATAAAATTTTCAATCATGGAGCCAAAGTACCATTTATTATTGAAAAGCCGAACCCAGAAGAGGCACCCATCAAAAGAATTTTTTCGGTGATGGATCACAAATTAGAAAAAATTGACGTTTGCATATTTTACGGATATAAATAATTTGATTTTTTAAAAATTAGAAAAAAAATCTTGAAAATCATCTCAAAGGAAAATACGGGGCAATGTCTCTTTTTGAAAATGATTTGGGGTTCTACTTTTTTTTTCCAAATTTGCAAGAAGAAAACAAATTTTCTGAAGTCATTCAAAAAGAAAAAGGACTCTTGGTTGAAAAATTTGGAAACATTAATCTATTGATAACCGAAAAAAAAATTTCAGAAGAAATTTCGTATATTTGCCTGAAAGATGATGAGGAAGTTCTATCTAAAGAGACACTTCCTTTGCCTGAAACAAAGAAAAATATTGCATAAAAATAAAATTCGAAAATCAAACAAATGTAAATTTTTGAAATATCAAGATTCTTATCATGTTTGGTTGTTAAATAAAATAATTGTGTTTAAAAAAAGTTACAAATTTTTTATTTGATGTTATATAGTATCATAGTTTTTTTTTCAGTTTTCATATTAAAATCGCGATAAATAAAAGTAGTAATGCTAATTTTTTTATCTTAATTCCTTTAAAAGCTTTTTCCATTGCTTAGAAAATAAAGTTTTTTTCATTAAAAAATATCATATTTTTAAAATAAAAAAAATGCAAGACAACAAAAACATCTCACAACAAAAAACCTCCCCTCCTCCCCCACCCCAAATAGACAAATCTATTGAAGATTACCTCAAGTTCATGAACATGCCAGATTTCGCTTTCAAGGACTAGTACATTTTAAATTCAGTTTTACTAAAATCCTGAACCTTTTCCCCAGCAATTTTCTTCCAAATTCCTCCTTTTTTCCCCCTTTTAATTTCTTTGATTCCTTCAATCCTTCGGACATTCAATCTTTGAACTTGCTTTCTCAGACCCAAGGTCAAGATCCACAGACGAATCCATATACATCCTCATTGAATTGGAACTATATAAACAATCAGTTGGCTTTAGTCGAAAAGAAGACGACTGAAGAAATGTCGAATGTTTTTATGAGCATGGATAATCAAAACTTCCTCAGGGACAAACCAAATCAGAACCCTTCTGGAAACACAAACTTGGGTTCTATGATAAAAAAGGAAGAAGAAATTAATAACATTCCGTAATTTTTTTTAAAAAACCTTGAAAAAAATTATTTTTCCTTTTGAGTAGTGTTATTCGAAAAGAAAGGAAAAAAATCGAACGCCGTGAAAAAAAGAATGAAAAAGCCCAACAAAAGACGAATTTGAAAAACACATACATCAATAAAATTAATCTTTTGATTTCCGATCCGGATGATGTCAAATCTAAAAAAAAGAAGAAATATAACAATGAAAGTTCACAAGAAATCTCAACTTTGCCCAACAAGCCACCTTTCAACCGTTATGACAAAGACCCAGTAAAAAGAGTCAAATCTTATAATATCGATCCAAATGAATTCGGAAATGGAGACCAAAAACTTATTAGAAATAGAGAATCTGCAAGAAATAGCAGAAAGAGGAAAAAAATCTATATAGAACTATTGGAAAACAAAGTCTCAGAACTGAGCACAGAGTTAAATGATGCTAAGGCGATGGTATTTGAGAACCAAAAAAGCTTTCAAAATTTATGCGTACAATCAAGAGTCAGTGAACAGGTACTAAATACAAAGCAAATTTTCGACATTTTGGACACTGCTGTGAAGGCGAGGCAAAATTTCAGCCAAATTCAAACAATTCTAGAATCCATAAAAGTAGTTTTTTTTTGGTGATTTATTCTAATTTATTTTAGTATTTTTATTGATGTTTTGTCTTATTTCCATATTTTTTGTTTTTCATCACCTTTGTTTATTGATCATTTTTTTAGTTTCCATTTATTTTTCTAAATGTTTGATTTTATGTCACAATTTTTTTATTCAAAATCCTTGTTTAATCAACCACAATTTTTACTTAAAAATTAAAAATTTCAAAAGAACAAAATAGAATCAATGTCCAAGCAAAGAAGAAATTCATTAGGATATTTTTTCGATCAAATAATTGAAATCATGCTTCCCGTGCATATGAGATATCTTCTTTGGGCTGCCTTGAAAGGTTTTAATTTTTTTTCACTAAAACTTAATATTTTTTGTTTTGTGGACTCAAATCACAATAAATATGATGAAATGCTTTAATAAAATTAGACAAAGATGTCTTCGGTGGCCAAAATTTAGAAATCAATAAGAATAATCGCAGTAATAAGAAGGAGATTAAAATGTTGATGGATCTCCCTAACGAAAACAATGTCGAATGGACTGAAGCTTTGTTGTCTTTGGGTTTGAACGATCGTGAAAAAGAAGAAATAAATATGCATAAGACTGATTTATTGCAAGAAAAGAAATATTTTGAAAAGTGAAATTAAATTTGTGCATTGGAGCTAAAATTAAATTTAGGATTGTCAAGGCTTTAGTTAACATCAAAGTTTTGTTGGGAAACAATATATTTAATTTTGAAACGAACATCTACAACGAAATTCAAGGAATTTTGTCAACAGAACAATATGCTAAGCTCTTATTATATGTAGAGAAGGTTTTCTTTTATTAACCTTAAAAAATAGATTTTTCAAAGTTTAAAATATAGCAAGAAGGGTTAGATCCTAATCTAGTGGCGAAATTTCAGCTTGATAAAAATGGACAACATATGCAAAGAGTTGTTTTTTTTTTTGAGTTTTTTTAGTATTTTTAAGGGAAATAGGAACCAGATGAAAACGACCTCTATAATGATATCGAAAAGAGTTATGATTTGTTTAAGAGCGCAACAGATTTGAAGCGGAAAATCTAAAAAGTGAAAACATTCTGTGTTTTTTTTTATAAATCTAGTATTCCTTAATAAAATAAAATAGAAATTTTTAAAATGAAAAACCTTATAAATTAAAACGAAATTTCTTACAAGGCTCCTGATTTTTCAAGAAAAAATTATTGAATATTAATTATGAAAATTTAAATTACTAATTTATAATGAAAAAAAATTCATGTAGCTTAAGAATTTATGACTCTTATGATTTAATAATTAATAATCTCATTTATGCGACATATCGTGATTATAAAAAAATCGATGAATTTTTATGAGGGTTAATAGGAAGACAGGAGTCACAGTGTTATAAAGAATAAGAAGTATTTAAATGGAGAGTTGTGAATTTTATTCCAGAAATATATAATAATAAACTTTAATTTATTTTGAAATGAAAAAATGAACCCTGGTGAGAATCTTGATCCCCCTTCACAACCTGTTCTTACTTTCCAACAGAACCAAATCTTCGTCAAACTTCTTGAGCTCGATTTTGACCCTGATTTGTGTTTTACTCTGCTTAAAATCTACCCCGAGGACATCACTTTTACGGATTTTTTGAATAGATTTATTTCGGATGAGAATGGAAGTTTTAACCACATATTCATAGGTTCTACTGAAACCCCACATTTATGCCAAATTTGTCATGGTGTTCAATCGACACATGAGAAATCTCCTTTAGAAGAAGAAGAAAAATTATCAAAAATATACAAAACCGAATCCAGCAGCAGTGAAGATAAAAAATCTCAAAGGTCAGATGAGATTAAATCAATGATTTTTCGTTCACGAATACGAGTTCAATGCAAAATTTGCCTAGAGGGAGTCCCAGATCAATACCTCTTAAAAATAAACAATGTGAACCATGAAATATGCATTGATTGCTTGAAAAGTTATATAACCAATGAGATTTTAAGAGGCAAGCTTTTCCCTTTAAAATGTCCTCATTGCCATATTCCGATTCTTGATTTAAGTCTCATAAAACAATTGGTGGATAAAACCACTTTTGTTAAATACCAACGACTCATGCTAAATTTCGCATTGGCAAGCAGAAAAGATTTGCTCTATTGTCCTGGTTGTTTCAAAGTAATTTTGATATCGGATTGCAAAACTGAAAAATATCTCGATTACAAATCAAAAAATGAAAAGATCTCTTTGATATGTCCTTCTTCTTCTTGTTCTGTCAGAATTTGCAGCATTTGTTATCGTGAAGAACATTATCCAACTGTTTGTGAGTTGATGGCAGAGAAAGAATTAAAGGAGTTTAGCTTGACTACAGATGTCCAGCGTTGTATAAATTGTCAGGCTTATGTAGAGAAAATTAAAGGGTGTAATCATATGACTTGTTTTTGTGGTTATGAGTTCTGTTGGCTTTGCAATGGAGCTTATACGGTCTATCACTATAATAGTGGTTATTATGATGCAAATATGATTTGTCCTTTTAAAAGAAAAACTGAAGACATGCTGAAATTAGGAGAGGAGACGACTCCTAAAAATATAGTGAACTTAATTAATCAAAGTACCAGGGAAAATATTGATTTAAGGGAAAAAGATATGCCCGCTCTGGATTCATTAAATCAGGTTGAATTTGAAAGAAAAGAAAAAAAGCAAAAAAATGAAAAAATTAAATGGTGCATTTTTTTGATACCCTGTCTTCCATTTATGTTGATAATTTGTCCAATATATTTCTTTCTGAAGGATGTTACCATGAGTGCGTTTTGGAGAAAAAAATTGAGAAAAAAAAATAGTTTTCTGAAAGGGACCATAATGATCTTTTTATTTTTAATTGGTCTCTTGTTTTTGCCTATTCTTTGCATATTTCTGGTGATGAAATTCTGTACAAATCTGAAATTTCGAAATGAGGAGCCCAGATCACCTTTGCTTCTTGAAGATATTCCATGAAAATGAAATTTATATAAACAAAATAAATTAATTTATGAGTATTAACATTTTCCGTGTTAATGAACCTAAAAAAAAAAATTTAGAAATTAAAAATTGATATTTTTTTTTTTTGAGGATTGGGGTCGTCCTTTGGTAAATTACCTATCAAA
>Ga0302186_10002442_pt1 | contig 14284 bp, 20 predicted proteins | sample II_Bog_E1_2_FD_198782 | JGI IMG/M metagenome (GOLD analysis project Ga0302186, IMG submission 198782) | Peat permafrost microbial communities from Stordalen Mire near Abisko, Sweden - II_Bog_E1_1 | ecosystem: Environmental > Terrestrial > Soil > Wetlands > Peat | place: Sweden: Abisko... | reverse complement strand
ATAACTCTTCTCGACAATTTGCAGAGAATGACGTTATATTTTATGTCAAAGAGGAAGTTGTTATGCATTCTGCTCGATTTTTTAACGTTGCAAAAATAAAAACTTTAGCAGTTGATGAATTGCGATGGTGCTCAAAATTGGGACAGGGACTGTTAGTATCCCATGAGGTAAATGATTTAAGAGGTGAATTGTATGGCGAACCATCTATAATGTTAACTACAAATGAAAATGTGATCACACAGTAGAGGAAAATTTAATTTTGCAAATTAGAAAAACGTGATTTTGTTTGCTAAATCATAAAATTTTGAAAAATAGATAATTAGATTTTCTTATTGAGGGTTGAAATTTTTGTTTTAAATTTTTTTTGCCTCTCGTGATATTTTAAATTACATTGACCAAATTTTATTTTAGAAAATTATTTTATTATATTTTTAAATACAAAAACTAAATAATATTGAATATATTCCATAATTTGTAACTTCAAAATTTTTGTAATCAAAACCAATTAGAGAAATACAAATAATAATTCATGACTGACTTTCAACAGGAAGGAGTTAAAATAATTGATCAATTAGTGCATAATTGGACATCCAAATATAGTCACCTCACAACTTTTTTAGAAAAATCCGAGAAAACATACAAGTTTTTATTTTGAAGTTTACGGATATTACAGTTAATTAAGATTTCTTTGCGAGTTCAGCTTGCCTACTCCGAACAAGCCAATTCCAACAGCAACAGTGAAGATATTCTTTTTTCTAGAACCTTCAAATTCTAAGAACGTTGCCATCAAATATCGTTTTGAAAACGATAGTTTGATACATACCATTGATAAAACCGTTCATTTTGCAAAAATGGAGGTAATTCTTTATTTTTTCAAGAAAAAAAAACTAGTTTGCAGCAATGGATTGAAAAATTCTTAGACAAGAAAAAAATCACAAGCAAAATTCTTTTTTTAGGAACAGAATTCGAAGCAACAAGAATAAAAGATGTAAAAAACAACTAAATATTTTTTTAGGAAAATAAGAACAACCTCTCTAATAAAAAAAGGAAAGAATAGATAAAATTATTGAGCAAATGAATTATCGGAAAGCAGCCATTGACCAAAGGAAATTATCCCAATCTTTGTTGAACACAGCTGATGATATCTTCAATCAAAAGGATGATAAAGAAAATGAAAGAGAACAAATGGAAACAATGAGGAAAGTTTTGTTTGATGTTTTCAGAAGTTTCGACAAAGAGGATCTTGGTATTGTTTCCTTCAATGAATTTGAAGAGGTAGGCTTTCAATAGATAAAGACTTTTTAGATTTTTTAAAAAGATCTTGCGAAGCCTAAATTTGAATCTCATGCAAAATGAATTCAAAGAATTGGTCTCCGCCTGTGATCTTAATAAAAACGGAATGATTGAATATTCCGAATGGATTCCGATTGGATGTGAATTGATTTTTGGTTGGTGGCTCAAAAACCGAACGGAAGAATATATGAGAGTTAAGCAGGTAATAAAAAAATAAAAAATGTTATAAAGAAATTAAAACTTAGGAAGAATTTCTGTTCGAGGCTGTCATGATTCTTTACAATGATGAAATTCACATGATTTCCAAATCAATTATACAAGAATGTCTCAAAGCTGATGAAGACGAATTAGGAACTACAAAAATTGCTGATTTCAAGAAACTTTTAGAAAAAGTAAATCCAAATTTAAAAATTTGAAATATATTAAAAAACAGAAATCTGATATATTAACTGCTTCTGAAATTGAGGGAATCTTGAAATTCATTAAAAAAAAATACCCTCAAGACTTTCCTTACAAGGACACCTACAACTTCATTTTGCAATTTAAAATAAACTTAATAAAACATGGATTAATGGAGTCCAGTTTGAATGAAATGGATTTCTATTTGAGGGAACTTTTCAAGAAATATGAGAAGGATAAAACTAATTTGATTCATATAAGTGACTTAGGAGAGGCTCTTAGAAATTCTGAAAAGATAATTTTGTCAAACGTTCAAGTGAGCAATAAAAATATTAAAAAATCACACAATTTGTTAGATTTTCATGTTGCAAAGTTTTGTTGAAAAGGACGAAAACAATATGGTTGATTATAATGTTTCCTCTCGATTTCTTGGAGATATGATAAAGAGATTTTTTTCACCTGTTTTATTGCAAAAAAAGGTAAGAAGAAATTTAATAAATTCGGATGAAAATTTTATCCTATAGGCTCATCTTCTCAGTCAAAAACCTGTGAAATTCGATGAATTGATGGAAGGCTGGACTGAAGAAAACATCAAGCTTGAATTGAATAATGTTGATTTAAATTTCTGATATAATTTTGAAAAGCATTTTAGATTTTTCGCAAATTTGACGAGAACAAAGATAATCTTCTAGACAAGACTGAATATAAGAAATGCGTTAAATCTTCAAAAATTAGAATAACCGATGAGGAAATAGAACTTATGATGCAAAGCGCAAGTAAGTCGAAAAATCAAACAGTCAAACTGGAAGAATTCATTGCTCACTTTTATTCAATATTGAGGTTTATCAGAATTGGAGTGGCTTTGGAAAAACTTGCCGGAACTCCTTAATAAAAAAATCGGATTTAAAATCATTTTTTTTAACTTTGATTCATTCAAATATGTGATTTATTATTTTAAAAAAAAAAAATTGATGCAAGTTTTAATTTATTTAAATGAAAATCTCTGTTTCATTTCATGCTTCAGCAAGGCTTTTTGCAGGACAGTTGAAGAGAGATTCACTTTCGACTCCTGGGCTCTCCTCAACAAGTAAGGAATCAATATTTTGGTCTGTCCATAAGGAATGAGTTTCATCACATGATATCCCTAAGGCATAAATTAACACATTTTATTGTTTTTAACTATACTTCATTGTTTAAACTAAAAGTCAAATGATCCGCAAGACCTAAAAGTTGAGCAAATTTGATTCCACCCTTGGATTTGTCAATTTTATGAGTTTCCAGCAATTTCTTCACAAATAAAATGGTATCTTTGTTATGAGACCCCACCAAAATCTTAAAAAAATGACAATTTAATGATTTTTTATATATTTTTATACTTCAGAATTCGGAGTTAAATTGTTTATCAAATTATTGATGTTTCCATGATAACTTTCCGTGGTAAGTTGGAAACTATCAAGGATTGGGGATTCATATTTTTTTTGCTGGGCTAAGAGTCTTTCTTCATCCATGTAAGCTCCTCTCACCATTTTAAGAGCTTTGAGGAAAATAAGACAAATGTTTGATGAAAGTATTTACCTAATGGAAGTTGAAGCATTTTACATTTTTTTATTTCGTAATTGATTCTGTCTTTTGTGGACTTTAAATAATTTTGCATTGTATTATAAATAAGAGCATTTTTCTTGTTAAATCTTGAATAAATTGAAATTTCAAAAAAAATATAATATTAGCAATGAACCTCATTTGAAATTGCTCAGCAAGAACATCAACAGCTTTTTGGGCGAATGTCTGTTCTGCATCTACTAAAATTCTTGCCTTAAAAGATCATAAATTTTCACAAAAAATAATTAATTTTTGCTTGAATTTTTGAAGCATGCTCGAAAATTTCAAGCATTCTATGATTCATTTCATTGAAATTTTTGTAATCCTTTTCGGAAAGGGTGCTAAATTGCTTTATTAATATGTTTTGAGTTTTTTGAGGTTCATCTATGTATATGGCATGAACATTCATTTTCCAATCTAAGAAGCTGATTTCTAAATTATCATTCATTTCTTTGCCTAAAATTTTTGTCACAAAATTGACCACATCTTCCTCTTTTAGATTTTGGAGATTCTGAGTCACATAATTTTTCAACTTTATGGAAAAAATATAATTATCTCAAAAAATTATCCTAAATTACCTGTTTGAGTGTGATTTTTTCATTTTTATTGCTGTCAATTTTTGTGAATAAATCAACCAAGTTGGTTTCGGAAACATTCAAAACTTTCAAAGATTCAAAGCTTCCAATTGCGGATACTTTCAACGCAGCCATATTTCTTTCATTCTTACCTTTCGCCGCATCAAGTGATCTGATGAACTCCCTTTTATTTTCCTCCATTTCCTCGAAACTAAATTCATAACCAGGCATGACTTCATGAGAATAAAAATAGATAACAGGAATTTCTTTAAAGCAATATTATTTGATGAAATTAAAAAAAAAAGTATTACTTTTTGTCTTATTCAAGGAAGAGACAATTTCATTCATTTTTTCCAAATTTTCACCCCCAGTGAACACGCTTCCCATAGTATTACTAATGAGAAAATTTGAGAGAGTGTTTCCTTAAAGAAATATTTTTAGAGGATTTTGGAAAATGAAAGGTACCTAAACATTTTTGCAAAGCATTGACAAAGGTCAAGGAATTTTTCACAAAAAATTCGGATTTGCAAAAATTAGCAATCATAAATTGATTAAGTAACTGAAGAAAATGCCTGTCTTGGTAAATCCGAAATTTTGTGTAATATAAATAATCGTCTTGATTCATTAGTGCTTTGGAAGTCCAAAAGTTGCAGTAAAGACCTTTGGAAAGTTTGTTTCTTTTGAAAGGGGAAGATAAGGAATGCATTATTTTGTCAAATCTTTTTTTTTATAATACTTGAATATTATTATGTGCTATTTATATATATTAAATTTCTTAGATAAATTTAACAAAAAAATAAAATTAAAATTTGTAATAAAGAACTCAAATGGAAGTTGAAGACAATGAATCAATTGTTCTTTTGTCAGCAAAATTTCAAATGTTGAAGCAAGAAAACGAGGCATTGAATGCTAAAAACATTGAATTAGAAAAAATCTACGCTGGTTTCTTTCTCAAGCTGGATTTTTATATGAAAAATTCCAACGTTCATCCTTCAGAAGAACAAGAGGTTCAAATTTATAAACAAGAGCTTCATTTTACTATGATGGAAGACCGTTGGAAAATCAAGCGTGAAGAGCTCGTTAAGAAATATGAATCTAAAATTCAAGAGTTGGCTTCATCGATCAAAACAAATGAGGGTCAGAAAAAAGCGCCAGAACTTATTTCTATTGATTTATCAAAGGAAGACCTTGGGTCTTTGAAATTGAAACTTGTGGAATCAATGCAGAAAGAGAAGGAAATGAAGAATAAATTGATAGAGGCAGCAAAAAAAATGAAAAGTTTGAAAGATGAAAACATCATCTTGAAACAAAAAGTGGAAGAAAATGAAAAAGAAAAAGTTAGATCCTCCACTATTATTTCCAATATTTCTGAAAACACAGAGGATGAATCCAAGAAGAAGCTGATAGAAGCAGCTAAGAGAATGAAGGGAATGAAAGACGAGATTAACAGTTTAATGAAAAAAAATGAGGATCTCGAACAAGAACTCTTGAAAACTCAAAATAAGAAAACCAGCAACGCAGGGGATGAGTCACAAAAAGTCCTTAAGGATATATTCTCTGAGTTCCAAAAGCAAAAGGAGGCTGTTGTCCTCTTTAAAAATGAATGAAAAACTTTAACAAAAACTTCCTTTTTTCCTGCAGGCCGATCATTGAGGGGGTAGTGAGAAAATGTGCCGATAATCAAAATGAAGCTTTCAATGATTTGAAGAATAAATATGCCACGGAGATGACCGAACGAAAGAAATTATTCAACATTGTTCAGGAATTGAAAGGAAACATTAGAGTTTATTGCCGTGTTCGCCCTTTATCGGCATCAGAATTGGAAAGCTGTCTCGAGTGTCAGGAAGACAATATGCTGATGATTTCCAACAAAGAAACCAACGAATTTAAAAATTTTGAATATGACAAAATTTTCAACCAAAACTCAAAACAAGAAGAGGTTTTCAAGGAAGTTCAACCATTAATCACCTCCATTTTAGATGGATATAATGTGTGCATCTTCGCTTATGGTCAAACTGGATCAGGAAAAACATATACTATGCAAGGACCGAAAGAAAACCCTGGAGTTTTCACAAGAGCAATAATCGAATTGTTCAAGATTATAAAGGAACGAGTCGAACCTTATGAATATTTATTGGAAATTGAGTTGTTAGAGATCTATAATGAAAACATCAGAGATTTATTAAGTAAGGACCAAAATGCAAAATTGGAAATTAAGCAAGGTCCGAATGGCAATTTTGTTCCTGGGTTGACTTCTATTGCAGTTAAAGCACCTGAAGAAGTGGAAAATTATTTGGAGTTTGGAACGAAGAATCGAGCTGTTGGTAAAACCAACATGAATGAATATTCAAGTAGATCTCATTTGATTTTTACCATAAACATAAATGGCAAAAATCGGATGAACAATAATAATTTTAGTGGGAAATTGCATCTAATTGATCTTGCGGGTTCTGAAAGATTAGCCAAAACGAAGGTTCAGGGAGAGGCCCAAAAAGAAAGCATTGCTATTAATAAAAGCTTAACAGCTTTAGGAGATGTCATCGCTGCCAGAGCCAACAAAACCCTCATATTCCTTTCCGCAATTCGACCCTAACTTATTTCTTACAGGATTCGCTTTCAGGCGAGAGTAAAACTCTTATGGTTTTGCAAGTTAGCCCCGCCTCCACTTCCCATGAAGAAACAATATCTTCATGTAAATTCGCTGCTAGAGCTCGATCGGTGGAATTGGGGCCACCTATTAAAAAGGTCGCATCAGCCGCAAGCCCAACAAAGAAATAATAAGATAATTTTAATAAAATCGTTTGTTCTAAAAATATTAAAGCCAAAATGATAATTTTTAGTCGTAAAGCAGTTAAAAATTGTATTGGTTTTATTGGTTTTATAAAATTAAAAATTCCACTGATAATATATTTTAAACAAATAAATGAAATTTTGGCTCATTGATATTGAAAAAGAGTTCTATTTAGAATCAATTTCGAAGATAGAGATGCTTTTCGGTTTTCTTGGAAATGTTTTCATGTGGATCATTCTTGGACTCTTTATTTCGACTCAACAATTTGATAAAGTCATGTTGATTTTCTACATTGGAATGTGTTTTTTCCTTTTCTTTGGGACATATTGTAAAATAAGGCAAAAAGTTAATCTGGGTTTCGTTGTACCCAATTTTCTAGAGGAAAATGACCAAGAACGTTTATCATCAAATAACATAGCTGAAACAGATCAAAGCAAAAAAAAAAAGGAATTTACAAAAATCTCATTAGAGAACAACGCAAGTCAAAATCAAATTGTTCTCAATATATTGTTAGGAATTTTTTGCACTGATTTGGCTTTTAATACTCATGCTTTTCTTTACGTATTCCTTATGATGGCACAAGTTCCCCAAGATTATAACATAATTTTGATGGTCTATGTAGCCATTCCAATTAGTCTATGTTTGATCTGTTTCTCTTTGATTTCTGCAAACATATTTTATAATTTATGGGTTGATGTTGATTTTACTACCGAATATCTGAGAAAATGTCAATTCAAGAAAATTCTCTTGAATGTGTTTGTAAGAATGGGATTGATTTTCATTTTTGTTGCTTGCCTTTCAACTTTATTCAGTTCATTTTGCGGAATGGTTGGAACAGACGCTCAAAGCACAATTGTTTTTATAGTGTTGATTTCGTTAGTTTCAGGTTTTTTCATAGTGAAATTCTTAACAAAATATTGCTCCCAACTCTATAAGTTTATTAACAGCAAAAATAACATATAACTTTGTGATTACATCAATCTATATTATATTAAGAATTTTTGATTTAAATTTAATTTTTTCTTTATTTTTATTAATATTTTGATAAATACTCAATAATTTTTATTTCTGCCTCTACTATAGTTCCAAATCAAATTTTGGTTAAAAAAAAAAAAATCATAAATATTAAATCTAAATTTCGATTTTTTTCATTTGAACCTAATTATTTTTGTTTTTCTAAAAAATTCAGCTTGAAATTTGAGTTTTATATGAAATTCTGGCTTATCGATATTGAAAAGGAATTTTATCTTGATCATCTTTCAAAAACAGTGGTTGTTATTGGAGTTATAGGTTATCTCTCCCTATGGGTCTTCATTTTATTATTCACTCTCACTCAAGCATCAACAGAAATAAACAAAGTGCTGATGGTTATATGTTATTGTGCGCTATTTGTGTTAATTTTCTTTGCGACATATTGCAAGATTAGGCACAAAATCAACATCCGTTTTGTTATCCCAAATTTGGAAGAAAACGACCAAGAACGTTTATCTTCAAATAATAATATTCCTGAGACAAAAAAAAGGAGTGAATTTCCAGCAAATTCGCTCGAAAATAATATGAGTCAAAATAAAATATCTTGGAATCTGATATCAGGGATTTGTTTGACAGTCATAACTTTAACCCATCATAGCTTTATTTATGTGTATATGACATCTTCTGATATTTCTTTGGAATATCATATCATTTTTATGGTCAACCTTGCTTTTCCAGTTACAGTCAGTCTTGTTTGTTTTTCCATGATTTCAGCTAATATTTTGTATAACATTTGGGTCGATACAGATTTTGCAGTCGATTATTTGAAGAAATGTTTCTATAAAACGCTATTATTCAATGTTTATTTTACAATTGGTTGGATTTTCCTGCTTTTCGTTTATATTTCGGCTCTATTTAGCTCTTTTTGCGGGATGGTTAATGGAGATTATGACAGCACTGTTGTTTTTGTGGTTTGGATGTGCACCATTTCTTTATTTTTGCTCATTAAACTATTTAAAAAGTATTGCTATAAAATCGTCAAACGTTTCACTCTCGAAAATAATTAAATTAGTTAACTTGATTCATTTTTAATAATACTTCAATTAATTAATATTTGGCCAAAGCTTTGCCAATTATTTCCACGCACTTTTCAACTTCACTCTTCTTGATCACCAATGGTGGAGTCATTCTGATAATATTGCTATGGGTTGGTTTGGCCAAAATTCCCAAATCCTTCAACTGCAAGCAAATATCCCAAGCAGAAGTCTTGAAATCCTCAAACATTTCCACCGCACACATCAATCCTCTTCCTCTGGTTTCTCTGATGAAGGGTCTCTTGGTAGCGATTTCTTTCAATCCCTTCAACAAGAGCTCACCCATCTTGTAGGAATTCTCCACCATCTTTTCACCAACCAACACGTCTAAAGCAGTTCTGGTCACAGCACAAGCCAAAGCATTGCCTCCATAAGTTGATCCATGTTCACCAGGCTTGATATTCAACATAATATGGTTATCACATAAGACAGCTGACACTGGATAGAAACCTCCTGACAGCGCCTTCCCCAACAGCAGAATATCAGGCTTCACTCCATCATATTCGCAAGCCAAAAGTTTACCTGTTCTACCTAAACCAGTCTGGATCTCATCAGCAATCAACAAGACATTGTGCTTTTGACACAATTCCTTCACTTGTTTCATGTAGCCTGGAGCAGGAATATAAACCCCTCTTTCTCCTTGAATGGGTTCCAACATCACTGCAGCCACATTCTTGTCACTTTCAAGTTCTTGTTTCAATGCATTAAGATCATTATATTCGACCAAAGTGAAGTTCAACCCTCCGAAAGGACCAAATCTGGCATATCTCTCAGGATCATCTGATGAACCACAGGCTGCAATCGTTCTACCCCAGAAGTTGCCTTTGGCGAAAATGACCTTTGCATGATTATCTGGCACCTTCTTGACATCATAAGCCCATCTTCTCGCTATTTTAATGGCACTTTCACCTGCTTCAACTCCTGAATTCATCATCAACACCTTTTCGTATTTAAATAATTCACACAAGTACTTCTCTGTCAAACCCAATTGATTCGTGTAAAAAGCTCTTGATGTCAAAGTCAAAAGCTTCATTTGTTGCGACATCGCCTTTTGGATTTTGGGATGACAATGGCCCTGGTTCACAGCTGAATAAGCAGCAAGGAAATCAACATATTTTTTGCCTTCAACATCTGTGACATAAATACCCGACCCTGATGCCAAAACCACAGGAAGAGGGTGGTAATTGTGGCAACCATAATCGTGTTCCAGCTTCATATGATACTCGGAAGCGTTGAAACATTTCAAAGTTTGAGTCAGCGATTTGTAAAACGTGGTGCTTTTGGACAATATGGAATGCATATCTTTTATTTTCGAGAGTTGGCCAAATGATATTTATAGAAAACCCAGACGATTTAGTTTTTTTATATACAAAATGGATATTTTGGAATCTGCTGTTTTCTTATGTCATTATTGACAAATTTAGGTAATTTCAAATTTTAAAAAAAAAAAAATCAAAAGAAAATTAAAACAGTTTTGAAATTAAATTATTAAATCAAATTTTTTCAATGACAGAACACGAAGAAATCCTTCCTGAGAAGAAAAAGAAGACTTTTTTCCTGAGGAAAAGAATTGAAGAAGCACAAAACTTCAACAAAAGTAGAGAATGCAAAAAAACCCTGATTCCTCAAAGTGACAACAAGGGCTTCCTCCTTTCAAAAAACCTTTCAAAAAATTTTAATTATGCTAATCAAACAAACAAAAGCGAAACTGAGGAGAACGAGCAAAATCCAGAAAAAAGTAAAAAATCCAAAGCTTTACTTGAGTCCAAGCCAACGATGGTTCTTTATGATGTTCAAGGCCCTCAATTGAAGATCAATAAATTACATTTATCGTTTATTGTGAAAACTGGTCTGGTGGCAACAGAATCCATCGATGTATCAAACAACGGATCCACTGCGATTTATTACGAATGGACAAGAGTCGAGAAGAACTTCTTGATTCCTACATCTTTAAAAGATAATGAAGAGAGATTCTATTGTCATCATGTGAGATTTTAAAAGAATATCAAAGAATTTTTAAACATTTTTGCTTTTTAAGAAAAAAAACGTCATTAAGCCTGGAGAAATAATTTCCTTTAAGTTTTCGTTCTTATCGAAAGTGACAGGAATTTTCGATGAGGAATGGATTCTGAACTGTGAGCCTCATTTAATCGAGCCTTTACCAAAAATCAAGTTTTCAGGTCAGGCGATCATTGATGATTTATACATTAAATGGTTAGAGAATTTAATTAAATTTGTTAAAATTTACCATCTTTGAAAAAAGGAGAGAAGATTTAAGCAAACAATTGGATAAAGATTATATTGTGAAAAACATTGCTGAAATTGTCAAGGACATTGTTGATGATGTGAGAACCCCGACTCCTCCCTTGCCAGATTTAGAGAATCCTGAAGTGTGTGAGAGGGAATATGAAGAAAAAAACTATAAAAATAGATTATGGTATTCTTCAGTTGTGGTATCCTTCCTTCGGAACATGGAGAAAGAACTATATGAGGAATTGAACCCAGATGAAAGGTATTGGGATATGAATGTGGATTATATTAAGAAGATGATCGCGGAAATCAAGGAAGAAGAAAATAAGAGTTTCTTTGAAAGGAAATTTACGGATATTTACCAATTGACGCGATTCAGACCATATCATAAGTGAAAATATTATATAATTTTTGAATTTTGATTTCCTTCAATTTAGATCTCCTGTTTATTATCATGTGAGAAATTTGGTGGCCAATCTTTGCAAGAACATTCCTGATATTTCACAGGCAACGAGAAAGGAATGCGATATGTGGGAATACACATTCAAAGAGCCTCCAACTATTGATTTAACAGAGGTTCAATCATAAAATAATAAAATGAATTAAAAACGAATATTATCATATTTAGGAGGAAATAAAAAAGAAAAAGGAAGAAGATGCCAAAATCAAAGCTGATTGGTTGAAAAAATCGAAGAAAAAGAAATTCACAGGTTGAGTTGCTTTGTTTTAATTTTGAGAAATTTTCCCTTTTATTTTCTAGAGGACGATGAAAAGAAGCTGATTGAAGATTATCGTCAAAAATTCACCCAAAAATGCAATGATTTCTTGTTGGAACAATTCCAAGGTTTCGAAGACAATGAAAATTATATTGCAGTGTTCGAGGAGTTGAACCGTAAAAAACGTCCCGACATTTTATATTTTGAATCTTTGGGCAAGAAGAAATGTCTTCGGGATTTCGACTTGGATGGTCGTCGTGTCCTTTTGAAAATCCATCTGAAACTTGGTGAAACAAAAGAAGCAATAGAAAAGAAAGAAGGTATTTTTTATTAATTTTACGATATAATTAATTCACATTGAAAATTTAGAACATGAAAATAACATCATTCATGCTGAGGAATTAAGAAGATTGGAACTAGAGAGATTGGAAAAGGAAAGAATAGAGGAGGAAAAAAGGAAAAAAAGAGGAAGAGGAATTGTCAAGAAGAAGAATAAGAAGGAAGAAGAAGAAGCTGCTCGATTGGCAGAAGAAAAGAAGAAAGGAGAAGAGGAGAAGAAAAAGGAGGTTCCTTTTCTCGATCCAGACAATTTAGAGGACATCATTGAAACGTTAAAGCTTTGTCTCGAGAAAACTGCGAAATTGATCATTGTTCTCGTCACATATGACAAGCCCCGAGCGAAAAATAGTCAAATTCATTCGGTGAAGTTTTTTGAGGAATTCCTTCTTAATGTACTTTTTTTGGAATTTCAATTTTTTATTAAAATTTTCTAGAAAATTGAACAAAGCAATATCATTTTTTCAGAAACTACCCTCATTCCTGATTTTCTGGAAAAAATTGAACAAGAAGAATATCCCGAAAATTCAATCCTGATCTTAGAAAACGCTTTTTTCCAACCTGAAGAAGTGGGTTTTCGATTCGATGCTTCTGACAAAATGGTGAAATTGGATTACGATGAGAAATTATCTTACATTTCGCGAATTAGTGAATATGCTCCTCTTTATATCATAGAGGATAAGCCAAATCTTTTCAAGACATGGACCTCTTTGACGACTTTACGGCCTGAAAGTTGCGTTTTGGGGGTGAATTCCGGAAAGGAATTGAGTGTGATATCCTATGCGATGATTGTGGAGAAAGCACCAGTGGTTTTCTTCATCGGAGGGGATATAACACCATTCAAACTATTAACTTTAGATAGCCTTTTAAATTTAGCAGATGAGATCTGGCTTGTGGGGAAGATTGGTCTTTATTTCAAGATGTTCAATGAGAAATTGGATAAACTTTGCGGACTACAATTGGACGATTTCAACAAGAAAATCATTGAGAAAATATATAAGCATATCATCGATATGAACATCCTGAAATCAATGCCAAAAAGTCCACAAGCGAACTTGAAAATTGCGGAAATCCAACTTCCTTGTGATTTTTCATTGGCGGATCTTTCGAATGAAAATGAGGAGTTGCAAATCCCTGACATTGACACTCCTGAATTCATTAATTTCGTGAAAACTAATCAAGTTTATCATACTTTTCTCAAGGAACATGAAATCAAGGAATTCGAGGTCAAGGAAACAGAGTTAAATTTGAAGGAGGAAGAGGAAAAGGAATTAAAGCAAAAACAAAAGGAAATGAAGGAAAGGAATAATGAAGATGAGGAATTTGAGGAGAAAAATGAAGAAGAGCTTATGAAATCAGGAAAAAAAAATGTCAGTCTTCATGAAAACACGAGTCCTCCAATACAAGAAAACGTGATTGTTGAGCCTCAAAACAATAGTCCGAAAAAAGAAGAGCCGATAGAACCTGAAAAACAACCAATTGATCTTCAAAAGGACAATTTATATTTGCTGGATTTTGGTGATCTCACACAAAGGAAATTGGTCCGATCAATAAAAAATTGCAAGAAATTGATTTGGATTGATTCCTTATGTCCAAATGAAAACGACAGTTTCAATCAAACCAATGAGGGAACCGCAAAATTCCTCTTTGATTATCAGGAAGGAAAGAAAAACGTCATTCAGAAAGAAAATCCTGATGGAGCACATGATTTCAATGAAGATAGGATAATCTTCACTTTTGGGAAAGAATTGGACCAGAAGATAAATACTTTTGATTTAATTGATCCTTTGGAAATCAAACCTACTAGTCAAAAGGATGAAAATGAGGAGAATAAGTCACAATTTTACGAAAATGAGAAGAATGAGGAAAATAAGTCTCAAGCATCTGGACAGGGGATTCCTGCTGAAATAAAAAGAAATAATATGGGATTGATCAGCGATTTTTATGCTAAAGATTCAGAATATGCCTGCAAAATTTTAAGTGGAAGATATCCATATGGTAAATTAAAATTTTTGGAGTCGATTTTTTCAATTTAATTTTAAAAATAAGGGTTGACCTTGGTCGAAGAATGGGAAATCAAAGAGGGGTCAGAAGATGAAGAGAACTTTTCCTTTTTGGACGATATTTAAAGAATATTAACTAATAAAACATTTTTTTAATAAACACCGAAAAACATTTTTTTTTATATCTCTTTTTTATGGCAGAAATTTTTAAAAAAGAACGGACAAAAGGGTCTCTTTTTATTAAAATTTATAAAAT
>Ga0302186_10002437_pt1 | contig 14295 bp, 9 predicted proteins | sample II_Bog_E1_2_FD_198782 | JGI IMG/M metagenome (GOLD analysis project Ga0302186, IMG submission 198782) | Peat permafrost microbial communities from Stordalen Mire near Abisko, Sweden - II_Bog_E1_1 | ecosystem: Environmental > Terrestrial > Soil > Wetlands > Peat | place: Sweden: Abisko, Stordalen... | reverse complement strand
GTCTGCATGACTTGCAGATTTGCTCAGATCGTAAGCTGCGGATTCTAAATAGAATGGATTGGTGCCGGGAGGGGGGGGCGAACCCCCACGACCTTGCGATCGGCGGATTTTGAGTCTCTCAAGAATACCGTAAGTCTATGATAAATAAGCGAAATCGAGCGTAATGCCGGATATCCACAAGTGACTGCCCATCAGCGACTTAACGTAATTATCCGTAATCGAGCCAAACTGACGTCTGTACCCGAATCTGTACCCGGCAATCGAGTGTTGTCCCTCGCAATCGAGATTAGTTGGATGCTGTTGCAGCTCATTTTTGTTCGCTCCAGTGAAGGCTCTGGGCCAGAGCGAGCAAACGCGCCCGGATCGGAGCTGCGAGATTCTTCGCCGGTTCGCGGGTCATAGCGCCTCCATGTAGGGGCGGATGATGTTGCTCACGCGGCAGATCTTAGCATAGCGGTAGATGTCGTTGATGGTGGCCTTCTTTTGGCGGAGGCTGTCCTTCAGAGCCTCGATTGTAACGTCCAGGCCGATCTTGTTGCGGAACTTGAAGCAGTCTGCCACGGTCTTTGCGGCTGAATAAACGCGCACAGGCACGCCCTCAACCGTATGCTTTTCGACGCCTTCGGAGAGAGAAGGTCCGGTGAGACGCACCACTCGGAGTGAAGGCGACAGGATGGCAGGCTTTCTTGCCCCTTTGCCGAGAGCGATCCAGACCGATGCCGGACTTTGTGTCGTGAATTCGTGAAAGACCAGGGCCGAAAGCAGGCACAGGACTGCTTCCGGCACCCGTTTTGCCACCTCCGCGTAGGAGTGGCGTTCCGTGACCGCCGCGTCTGGCAGAGTATAGATCCCGCGCCCCGACCGGCTCAGCTTTCCTTGACGGTGGAGACGCAGCAGGTACTCGCGTGGAATGCCGAGAGCCTCCAGGTCGCGGGGCCTCACAATTCCTTTCCGACGGACGTACTGCATCGTTCTTTCAATAGGCTTTGTTGTACGCATTGTGTCAAACCATCATCATTTAATCACTTGTAATGGCATAATGCAACATGCCGCAAAGCCTATCGTGTTTGCAAAGGGTTCCTGAAGGTTATCCAGACGGCGCCTGGACAATTCCCAGCGTTCGCAAACGCCCAGACAGCGTCTGGGCAATTCCAGGATGCCAGCGGCCAATCGCAGCCGCCCTTTTCCCTGACACTCACAGTTGTGGCGGTGAAGAGCGCAGACGTTTCCGGCAATGTGCGATCATTTTGCTGTCAACGCACGAGAGCATCTGGACGGAGCAGAGCGTGAACTCAGTCGATCAAGAACTATCGAGTCCAATTGCTTCCGAGGTGGAAGTTCGTCGGCTGCAGGAAGAGAACGCTCGTTTGCGATGCCTCTTGATCGCGCATAGCATACCTATTCCAGAAGCCGGACAACCAACTTTGCATCTTCCTCAGACCTTGAATGCTGCGCCTGAGGCCCGGAAGCCTGGAGTAGCCACGGCGGAGCAGCGAATCGCTTTGTTTCGCGGCCTCTTCCGTGGCCGTGAAGATATCTATGCCATTCGTTGGGAGAATAATGACGGGCGATCTGGATACATGCCCAAAGCGGATCGCGACTGGAAATCCTATCTGAATGCGAAAGATGAAGACCGCAAGAAGGTCGACCGCCTGACGCGAACATATTGGCCGGTCACTGATGGCGTTATTCACGGGCATCTTGTCGGTGAACAGACGGTTGGGATCTATCCGCTCCTGCAGGATGAGACATGCTGGCTGCTTGCGGCTGATTTCGACAAGAAGGCATGGCACGAAGACACCGCTGCGTTTCTAGCCGCCTGCAGTGAACTGAGCGTGCCGGCGGCATTGGAACGCTCACGATCAGGGAAGGGTGGCCATGTTTGGATATTCTTCGAACGCCCAATCCCCGCTTCAACCGCGAGAAAGCTTGGCTGCGTAATCCTAACTCGAACCATGGAATCTCGCCACCAACTGGGGCTAGATTCGTATGATCGCCTGTTTCCCAACCAAGACACCATGCCCAAGGGTGGGTTTGGCAACCTGATAGCTCTTCCGCTGCAAAAGCTTCCTCGCGCAAACAATAACAGCGTTTTTGTTGATGCAGAGTTCCGGCCATATCCGAATCAATGGGAGTTTTTGGCAAGCGTCAAGAGAATGTCTGCTGACGCCGTCGAAGCTGTGGTGCTGGAAGCGCAAAAGCGCGGAGACCTTCTCGGTGTGAGAATCAACAGTACCGAAGATGAAGACGTTGATCCTTGGGCGTTGCCGCCGTCAAAGGCAAGGGCGGAACGTGAAATCCCTGGACCTTTCCCAGCACAGGTGCAAATTGTCCGATCGAATCTTGTATATGTAGAGAAAAATGGGCTACCTTCCGCGATGTTGAATCGGCTGCTACGCCTGGCGGCTTTTCAGAATCCTGAGTTCTACAAAGCCCAGGCTATGCGGCTTCCAACATTCAATAAGCCAAGAGTCATCGCATGTGGCGAAGATATTGCCAGGTACATCGCGTTGCCGCGGGGTTGTATTGCCGAGGTCAAGCAGCTATTTGAAGCACACCACATCAAACCAGTCATCCGTGACGAGCGGTTCGCTGGCCGTCCGATAGACGTGGAGTTCTCAGGACAACTGCGCCCGGCGCAACTCGATGCTGCCACTGCGATCGCCGCATACGACGACGGGATTCTCTGCGCTCCTACTGCTTTTGGAAAGACGGCTTTGGCAGCTTGGATGATTGCGCGACGGAAAGTGAACACTCTCGTGCTGGTCCACCGGCAGCAATTGCTCGATCAGTGGCAGGCGCGACTAGCGGTGTTCCTCAACCTACCGGCAAAATCAATAGGGCAAATTGGCGGCGGCAAGCGCGATCCGAGTGGATGCGTAGACGTTGCCATCATCCAGAGCAGTCACGACAAAGCAGGAGTGAAGGACTTCGTCGCTGACTACGGTCAGGTCATCGTGGATGAGTGCCACCATCTGTCAGCCTTTACCTTTGAGCAAGTGCTGAAGCAAGTGAAAGCGAAATATGTGCTTGGCCTGACAGCGACTCCTGAGCGCAAAGACGGTCATCATCCTATCATCTATATGCAGTGCGGTCCGATACGATACAAGCTCAGCGCCCGTTCAATGACTGCTTCCTCTCCATTCGAGCATGAGGTAATTCCACGCCTGACAAAATTCTGTGTTCCTCCCGAACAGGCTGACACAACGATTCAGGAATTGTACGCTGGTCTTGTCGATGACACAGCCCGCAATGAACTTATAGTCCGCGATCTGCTGCGCGCCGTACAAGATGGATGCTCGCCGCTGCTACTGACCGCCAGAACCGAACATCTCAAGTTTTTTGAGACAGCGCTCGATGGAAGGGTCGCAAACGTATTTGTACTGAAGGGTGGCATGGGGAAAAAGCAGCGGCGGTCAATCGCGGATGCAATTGCGGCAGTTCCAGAGGGCAATCCAAGAGTCATCCTGGCAACGGGAAGTTACATCGGAGAGGGCTTTGACGATGCTCGCCTCGATTCCCTGTTTCTGGCAATGCCCATTTCATGGAAGGGTACGTTGCAGCAGTATGTTGGGCGCCTTCATCGGCTTCACGATGCGAAGCGCGTTGTCCGGGTTTACGACTATGTCGATTCCAATGTCTTCATGCTGGCAAGGATGTACGCGCGCCGACTAAAGGGTTACGGTGCCATCGGCTACCGGATTTGCAATACTCCCTATGAGGTGTTTGAAACGGAAGGGCAAACGACCGGCCTGATGTTGCAGAGACCGGATGCAGAGACTCTCGGAGAACACGGAGGAATATGACACAGGAGTGCAATAAGCCCGTGGTGGTCCATATGGATATTCGCAAGTTGAAACCTGAACCGGAGACCAACCTGCCGTCATTAAGCAAGGCAAAGCTGGAAGCGCTTATCGAGGAAGCTGTGGTGGATGCTTACGGCGACGACGAACAGAAAGTAGGTTTACTCACCATGATGCAGGAGCATCTGGCATTGCCATTTTCTGTGAGTATCCTCGGTGTTGAAGCCACCGTGGAAAAAGTGGATATGACGCGCGACGGTCGAGTTGTCGCGGTCTGCCAGCGAAACGGCATAAGGCAGAGAATTGAAATTCTCGATCTGCCGCTGCCCAAGCCAGCACCGGCAGGCGCGGAATGGATTGCGGCATACAGCCATTGGCGCAGAGGGTTTTAGGTGAGCGAATACCAGTATTACGACTTCAAAGCAATTGACCACGCGCTGACCAAGACCGAGATGGCAGCCCTTCGCGACCTCTCCACACGCGCTGTAATTTCAACGACTAGTTTTACGAATCACTACGAGTGGGGCGACTTGAAAGCCGATCCGCTCAAACTCTTGGAAAGGTACTTCGACGCGTTTCTCTATGTGGCAAATTGGGGCACTCGAGAATTCCATCTTCGCTTGCCGCAGGAACTGGTCGACTTCAAACAGCTCAAGTCGATTCTGCCAGGCAAGTCCGCGCATGTTCGAAGTGCCGGAAAGTTCGTGATTGTCAGCTTTGAAACTGACCTTGAGCCCGAGGGCGACTGGGATGATGGTTCCGGCTGGATGGGATCGTTGGTTTCCCTGCGCTCCGATCTGCTTCGGAGCGATCTTCGCTGCCTTTATCTCGGATGGCTGCACAGCGTGGAGTGTCACGAATTCTCTGAAGATGCGCTGGAGCCCCCGGTGCCTGCCGGCCTCCGGGAATTATCAGCGCCCCTTGATTCGTTGATCGAATTTCTTGGAATCGACGAGGATCTCGTGGAAGTTGCAGCCTCTGCTTCTGCGCCGTTGAAGGAAGGGCCGTCGCGCAAGGAACTTGAAGCCTGGGTTCGGGGCTTGCCTGCCAATGAAAAGGAGAGCCTGCTTTTAGACTTTCTGTCAGAATCGGGTGAGCGGAGCAGGCTCGAACTTCTGCAACGTTTTCAGAAGGAGAACGCCGTCGCGGCGAGTCACGGCGTGATCGAACGGCGCACAGTGAAAGATCTCCTGACAGCAGCTCGTGTCCGCGCGGATGAGCGGGCAAGGCAACTGAGTGCGAAGCGAGCGGCGGATGCAGCACTGAAGAGAGCGAAGGACGAGGCGGATCGTGCGGTTTACCTTGAAGGTCTGGCGAAGCGCGAGAAGGCGGTCTGGAAGCAGGTGGAAGCGTATATCCAGAAGCGGCAGCCGAAGGAATACGAGCGGGCCGTGATTCTGCTAGTGGACTTGCATGATCTCGCCGTTCGCCAAGGGGATGAAACTGGGTTCCAGTTGACGATGGAGGAGCTTCGCAAGACACATACCGCCAAGAGCACCTTCCTGAGACGGCTGGCAACGGCGAATCTGTAGGCGATATGCGGCGCTGTTTTCTCGGTCCTCTTTGTGAAGTCGAATATGGCGGGGAAGCCTGCAAATTGTCGTTCTCCGCAAAAAATACTTGCAATTGCAAGGCGTAATGTACTTGCAACTGCGCGTCGTCATATACTCGTAATTGCACGGCGCTAAAAACTTGCGTTAGCCCGATGGAGTACATATGGCGGCACCGAACGAAAAGCTCGCGGCATCACTGAGCATCCTTCAGGGACTCCAGAAGGACGGGCGGCGCGTCTTTCAGTCGAGCGAGCTGAGCCGCGTTCATCGAGATCGACTGTTGAAGCATGGATTCCTGCTGTCAGTGATGAAAGGCTGGCTTATCTCCTCCAGCCCTGGTGCGCAGACCGGCGACAGCACGCCGTGGTTCGCGTCCTTCTGGGAATTCTGCGCACAATATTGCAAAAAGCGTTTCGGAGAAGACTGGCATCTCTCGCCGGAACAGTCGCTCTTGGTCCATGCTGAAAACACCATCATTCCGTCTCAGGTCATTGTCTACAGCCCCAAAGGCCATAACAATACGATCAAGCTCCTCTTTCGCACCTCGCTTTACGATCTGAAGGAGCAGCAATTGATCGCACGCGAAGACCTGGTCGTCCGTAGGGGCCTGCGACTCTTTTCTCCTGTCGCCGCGCTGATTCGAGTACCTGAGTCCTTTTTCATTCGAAACCCGATTGAAACCCAAGTTGTGCTAGCGAGCGTCCGCGATGCATCTGAACTGCTCAGACCTCTGCTGGACGGAGGACACTCCGCTATTGCGGGGCGTCTGGCTGGTGCCTTACGGCGTGTGAGCCACGCAGTACAGGCTGACGAAATTCTCTCGACGATGAAGGCCGCAGGGTATGACGTTCGAGAATCAGACCCGTTTGAAACTGCCCAGCGTGTATTCGCAATTGGCAGACCTGCGGACACGCCCATCGTCGGCCGGCTTCAGGCTATCTGGTCAGCATCGCGGGATGCAGTGCTCGAAAACTTCCCCAAACCACCTCGGTTGCCCATGAACCAGACGGCATATCTGAATTTTGTCGATGGCATTTATCAGAGCGATGCGTATCATTCCCTCTCTATCGAAGGTTACCGCGTAAGCCCTGAGTTGATTGAGAGGGTCATGTCGGGGGCATGGGACCCAGCGCATCACGAGGCAGATCGACAAAGCCGAGATGCGCTTGCCGCACGTGGGTATTGGCAAGCTTTCCAAAAAGTGAAGGGCAGCGTGTCCAAAGTGCTGGCTGGCGGAAACGCGGGGGCGATTGCCAGACTGGACCACAGGGATTGGCACAGAGAACTTTTTGAACCCTGTGTTGTCTCCGGCCTGATCCCGGCCTCGGCCCTGGCTGGCTATCGCAACGATGCTGTCTATCTGCGAAATTCCAGGTATGTTCCGCCACGTTGGGAAGCGGTGCGCGATGCCATGCCCGCGTTATTCGATTTGATTGAAGCGGAACCTGAGCCGTCGGTTCGGGCAGTACTCGGCCATTGGCTCTTTGGCTACATTCATCCATATCCCGATGGGAATGGCCGCATGGCACGCTTTCTGATGAATGTCCTGCTGGCATCTGGCGGGTATCCATGGACGGTGGTTCGCGTTGAGGATCGCGCAGCGTATTTGAACGCTTTGGACCGCGCGAGCATCGATGTAGATGCGAGTTCGTTCGCCATGTTCATTGCAGAGCGAGTGCGATGGTCGCTCAAAATGGCAAAGCTCTCTGCCGAAGGCTAAATCCAAGCGCAAGGCCGATCAATGCGGGCATCCTGAGTCCGCCGCGCATTCCGAAATCAACAGTAATTTGGGTTAGGATAGCGTAGGTCGCATCATCCAATCGAGGGGGCGTCCCGCTTAATGCTGAAAACAAACGAGATACGCTCTGTACCTGAATTTGTACCCAGAAATCGGATCGTTGCCACACTGGCCTCATCAGAAAGACAGTATCGTTCTCCTAAACAACACAATAAAAAAGAGATAATACTTGCTCAAGTGGTGCCGGGAGGGGGGGTCGAACCCCCACGACCTTGCGATCGGCGGATTTTGAGTCCGCTGCGTCTGCCAGTTCCGCCATCCCGGCCTGCGTAGGACAGTGCTATAAAAGTATCGCATAGCCTTTGACCGCCGCGCCACTCTCACGCTCGCGGCCAATCCGCTTCCAACCAGGCTGTACCCGCCCCTCCCCGCGCCTTTCCAGGGGGGCGATTCACATGTTGACCTCCGAAGATCATGCGACGCGGCATTTTCTTCCACCCCAGCGACGAAGACCTGTTGCCGGGGGACCCGGTTGAGAAAAATGTCATTTGGCTTCGAGGCTTCTGTAAGCAGAATCGAAACCGTTGCAGCCTTCAGATCTCCTCGCATTCCCTACCGCAAAATCCCCTCTGCGCACTTTTTCTGAGCGCGGCCTGCTGAAGTCGTCTGCCGCACCGCAGGTGTCGTGCGACAATGGAGGCAATCGTGATGACCACCGCCTCCTCTGGACAGGCTACTCCCTCGCCGGTTGCGGTAACCCCGCAGTTGCTGGCTCAGCACAGCATAACCGCGGAAGAATACGACCGCATTCTGGCTGCTCTGGGCCGTGTGCCTTCGCTCACTGAGCTGGGCATTTACAGCGTGATGTGGAGCGAGCATTGCTCCTACAAATCCAGCCGCGTTCACTTGAAACGCCTGCCCACCAAGAGCGACCGCGTGGTGCAGGGACCGGGTGAAAACGCTGGCATCATTGATGTTGGCGATGGCTGGGCCTGCGCCTTCAAGATCGAATCGCACAACCACCCCAGCTACATTGAGCCGTTTCAAGGCGCCGCAACCGGCGTCGGCGGCATTCTGCGCGACATCTTTACCATGGGAGCGCGCCCGCTGGCGGTGATGGATTCGCTGCGCTTCGGGTCGATCACCGAGCAGCCGGGCGCAAGCGCGGAAGAGCGGCAGCTCACCGTCAAGAATCACGCGATCGTTGAAGGCGTGGTCAGCGGCATCGCCGGCTACGGCAACTGTTTTGGCGTCCCCAACCTGGGCGGCGAAACAAAATTCGAGCCTTGCTACAGCGGCAACCCACTGGTGAATGCATTTGCACTCGGCTTGGTTCGCATTGACGAGATTTTCTACGGCAAGGCCACCGGCGTCGGCAACCCGGTGATTTATGTTGGCGCCAAGACAGGCCGCGACGGCATTCATGGCGCGACCATGGCCAGCGAAGAATTCAAGGAAGGCTCGGAGCAGAAGCGGCCTAATGTGCAGGTGGGCGATCCGTTCATGGAGAAGCTGCTGCTCGAGGCCTGCCTTGAGGCCATGCGGACCGGCGCGATCGTCGGCATTCAGGATATGGGCGCGGCCGGGCTGACCTGTTCCACCTGCGAAATGGGTGCGCGCGGCGGCGTGGGTCTCGACGTGGAACTGGACTTTGTGCCGCAGCGCGAAACGGGCATGTCGGCGTACGAGATCATGCTCTCCGAGAGCCAGGAGCGCATGCTGCTGGTGGCCAGCAAAGGCCGCGAAGACGAAGTGCTGAGCGTGTTCGCGAAGTGGGGTCTGGACGCCGTGATTGTTGGAACGGTGCGGCCTGAGTCGCGTTTGCGCATTCGCCATCACGGCGAACTGGTGGCCGACATTCCCAACCAGTCGCTGACCGACGATGCGCCGCTCTACCACCGTCCGGTCGGCGTGTGGAACTCGCCGGTTGCGGCCGAACCACCCGAAGCAGTTGTTGCCGAACTCGCGAAAGACCGCGATTTTACTGCCGATTTGAAGCAACTGCTGGCGAGCGCGAATGTCTGCTCCAAGCGCTGGGTGCATGAGCAGTACGACACCATGGTGCAGACCAACACGGTGCTCGGCCCCGGCGGTGAGGCAGGCGTGATGCGGATTAAGGGAACCGGCGTGGCCGGCCACGAGCGCGGCCTGGCCATGGCGCTGGACGGCAACGGCCGCTGGGCGTGGCTCGATCCAAAGCTTGGCGCGATGCACGCGGTGGCAGAAGCGGCGCGCAAGGTTGCGATGACAGGCGCGCTGCCCGTGGCGGCCACCAATTGCCTCAACTTCGGCAATCCCGAAAAGCCGGAGATCATGGCGCAGCTTTCAGCCGCGATTGACGGCATCGCCGAGGCCTGCACTGCGCTCTCGACGCCGATTACCGGCGGTAATGTGTCGCTCTACAACGAAACCCGCGGCGAGGGAATTTATCCCACTCCCGTGCTCGGCATTGTCGGCATCCTCGACGATGTGACGAAGGCGGTGCCGTCGGACTTCCAGCGGGAGGGCGACGCGATTGTTCTGCTCTGGCCGGTTCCACGCGGTAAGGAGCCCGATCCAAATCTCAAGGTTCCATTTGTGCCTGAGCCGATGAGGTATTACCCGGTTGAGGTCGTGGAGCACAAGCCGGTGACGCTTGAGGATACTGGTGCTCCGGATGAGACTGCCAGCAGAGTACTTTCGGAGTTTGGCTCTTCAGAATACGCCAAGGTGGTGCTGGGTGGCGTGTGGGGCCAGCCGCCTTCGCTCGATCTTGCAGCCGAGGCCGATCTGCACACCCTTCTTCAGGCCCTGGCGGCGCGCAAGCTGGTTCATTCGGCGCGCGACATCTCCGACGGCGGCATCGCTGTTTCGCTCGCGCAGGCTGCATTCCGTCACGGCATCGGCGCAACCGTCGAGCAGGATCCCTCGCTCATGGTCCATCCGCTGTTCGGCCTCTTTGCCGAGCCGGCCACGACGATGCTGCTTACCGCCGATCCGGACAACGTCTCAAAGATTGAAGCACTGGCGGACGAGTACAGTTTCTTCGCCGTTCGCATCGGAACCACCGGCGGCCGCCATCTTGAAATCACCGTCGATCACCAGACCTTCATCTCCGCACCGCTCGCCGCCCTGCGCAAGCCCTGGGCCTCCGCTCTTGAAGCCACACTCCATGACGAGGTATCCGCATGACGCAGCGTCTATACCAGGGAGTTGAAGGCGAAGTTGATGCATCGCAATCGTTGCGCGGCACGGGGTCAAGCCCGCGCAGCAGGCGGGGATGGGAAGACGACAAGCTTCGCGAGGAGTGCGGCGTTGTAGCCATCCATGGCCATCCGGATGCGGCGCGCCAGGTATATCTCGGCCTCTACGCGCTGCAGCATCGCGGGCAGGAGTCGGCCGGCATCGCCTCCGCCGACGGGCAGCGTCTGGCCAACATCAAGGGCATGGGCCTGGTGTCTGAAATCTTCACCGACGACGTGCTCGCCAAGCTTCCCGGCTCCATGGCAATTGGTCACACACGCTACTCCACCACCGGCGATTCCGCGCTGCTCAATGCGCAGCCCATCCGCGTTGACTCGACCAAGGGGCTCATCGCCATTGCCCACAACGGCAACCTGGTGAACCTGGGCAACGTCCGCTCGCGGCTTGAACGCGACGGCGCGTACTTCCAAACCACTTCCGATTCCGAAATTATCGTCCAGCTCATCGCTCACTCCAAGGCCAACTCGCTGGTGGACGCGATTGCCGACTCGCTTGCCCAGGTGGAAGGCGCATTTTCCATCGTGATGATGACCCGTGACCGCATCTTCGCGGCCCGCGATCCACGCGGCTTCCGCCCGCTCTCGATGGGGCGCATCAAAAATCCTGAAGGTCCGGATACGATCGTCTTTGCCAGCGAAACCTGCGCCTTCGATCTGCTGCGCGCCGAGTATGAGCGCGACGTGCTTCCCGGCGAACTGGTGATGGTGACCGAAGACGGCGTCACCAGCCGGCAATTCTCAACCGGCGTCGAGCAATCGAGCTGCATCTTTGAACATGTCTATTTCGCGCGTCCTGACAGCCGCATCTATGGCCGATGGGTGCAGCAGAGCCGCGACCAGATGGGCCGTCAGCTCGCGTGGGAGTCCGGCGTGCCCGCGGATGTTATTGTGCCCGTTCCCGACTCGGGCGTGACCGCGGCGTTGGGCTACGCGGAGCAGGCGCACATTCCCTTCCGCTTCGGCCTCATCCGCAACCACTACGTGGGCCGCACCTTCATTGAGCCCGAGCAGCGGGTCCGCGACTTCGGTGTGCGCCTCAAGCTCAACCCGGTGCGCAACCTGCTTGAGGGCAAGCGCGTCATTCTGATTGACGACTCCATCATCCGCGGAACCACCAGCCGCAAGATCGTGCGCATGGTGCGCGGCGCGGGCGCCAAAGAAGTTCACCTGCGCATCAGTTGCCCGCCCACCATCTCGCCTTGCTTTTATGGCGTGGACACGCCCAGCAAGCGCGACCTCATCGCGGCCAACAAGTCGGTCGAAGAAATTCGCCAGTACATTGAAGCGGACTCGCTTGCCTACCTGTCGCTCGAGGGCCTGCTGAAGAGTTGCGAGGGCGAACCTAAAACCGGCTACTGCACTGCATGTTACACCGGCAACTACCCCACCCAATGGGTTGATGTGGACGAGATTCTGCCGGCTACGGTCAGTCTCTAACTCTGACATGCAGTCGCGCAAGCGTCAGTCTGCGAATTCGCAGGCTTGGCGCAATAGTGAGGGAGCAGGCCTTTTCAAGCTCTGCGTCAGCACAAACATGATGGCCGCGGCGGCAAGCGAGGGCAGCGCCAGTCCCCGCAATCCGGCCTGGTAACTGCCGGTGTGGTCTTTCATGATTCCCATCCAATTGGGTCCGATGAATCCGCTGAACATGGTGATCATATTCATCGTCGCAATTCCCGCGGCTGCGGCTCTGCCAGCCAGAAACTGCGTGGGCACAGTGAGCGCCGGCCCCTGCATCGACTGGAATGAGATGAAACTCGACCCGAGCGCGGCCACCACGATCCACGGTGTCCGCGCATAGCTCGCAGTAATGAAGCTCAGCGCCATGATCACGCAGGGCACGATGCAATGCAACGCGCGCTCCCCGGTGCGGTCAGAGTGCGCGCCATTCAGCAGCATGGCTACCGCGCCGGCGATCCCAAGGCATGCAACCAGGTAGCCGACATGCGTCACGCTCCATCCAGTGGCGTCCTGCAAGATGGCCGGCGCGGAGAAGCCGTACGCATAGTTGGCTGTGAGTGCGCACAGAAAGAACGCGCCGATCATCCACACCTTGGGGGAGAGCAGCGCTTGCAGGATGCCCGCCTGGTGCCCCAGGTGCGCGCGATCGCCCTCGAACTTCAATTGATTTTGCAGCCAGGCTTTTTCTTCAGGTGTGAGCCATGCGGCCTTGTCCGGACCGTCGGGCAGCAGGCGCAGCATGACAAAGCTGAAGGCAACCGCCGGCATTCCTTCCAGTAGAAAGAGCCACTGCCATCCTGCCAGGCCAAACTTGCCACCCATGCCCAGCAGCCATCCCGCCACCGCCCCCATCACCACCGAACTCAACGGCATGGCGATATAAAAGCGGCTGACGGCCCGCGCGCGCCTCCGCGCCGGAAACCAGATGGTCAGGTAGTAGATCACTCCCGGAAAGAAGCCCGCCTCGGCGACGCCCAGCAGAAAGCGCAGCACGTTGAACTCAAGCGGCGTGCGCACAAACATCATGGCCGCGGCCAGTAATCCCCAGGTGAACATGATGCGCGCCAGCCAGCGTTTTGCGCCGAAGCGCAGCAGCAGCAGATTCGAAGGAATCTCAAACAACGCATAGCCGATGAAGAAAAGTCCCGCGCCCAGTCCATACACCGAGGCGCTGAAGTGCAGGTCGCGATTCATCTTCAAGGACGCAAAGCTGAGATTGAGCCGGTCAATGTACGCGAGGCCATACCCGATGCCGATCAGAGGAATCAGCCGCAGCCCTGCCTTCCGGTTCGCAGACTTTCCGATTGCATCCGAATCCGTTTCTGCAGAATGCAGTGCGCCGGGCGTCGTGCTCCGATCGGGCATAAGCGCTGACCTCAGGAATGTCGAAAGTGCTTCCGGGAGAAAGGGGGAACGGCAGGTGCCGGGGTAAGCAAAATCTATCACAATCCGCCTGAAGCTATTGCTCTGGAGCCGCCGCGATAATCCTGAAGTTGCCGCTCACGTGCATCAGGCTCATCAGGTAAAGCATGCCGTCGAAGTAGCGCTGCTCGCCCGACGGAACCGGCGTGTTCCAGAGCTCATCGACGAAAGCTTTTGCAGTTGCGCCATCGGTGGCTGCCAGGCCGGCGACGGCGGTTGTGGAGACCATGCCCACCGAGTGGCGCTCCGAGAGCGGCTTGCCCTCCAGCGTGTACCGATCGGCGAATTTGCCGATGCCCTGTGAGAAAAGGAACTTCTGAATGCGGTTGCTCAGCACAGCTTCGCGCGGGTCTTTGTGCCACCAGGAGTAGTCCACACTCCAGTTGCTCGCGCTGCGCCACGAGTCGTAGCTGAAGGGCGTCGGCTTTCCATCCCAATCGTTCGCGACGGTTCCGTCAAAGTGGCTGCGGTCCGGCGTCAGCCCCGTCTCCGGCGCGGCCACACGGCTGAACAGGTCGCGGCTCACATCCGCGGCTTCGGCCCAGAACGCTCGGTCCTCGGTCGGTCCCCAGCGCGCCCACAACTCGTAGAACGCGGGCAGATGATAGCTGGCGTCGGTGGTTGCACCCTGCATGTTGGGCACAAATTTGATCATGAAATGCTGCTCATCCACCATGGGTCCGATGGTCTCAGTCCATGCGCCAAGCCGCCGCCGGAACGCAGGCCGAGGCGTGCCTTTTGTGGCTGCCTCGCGCTCGATGTTGTGATTGTTGGGGCTGGGCCAGGGATGGTCCGGCGGCACAAACGGCGCGTCTTCCGGGTGAATGCGAAACGGCCCCGTTCCCGTCACCACCGGGTGGTGGCGCATGCCGCGCAGAATCTTGTCCGCCTCGGCCTGGTAGTTATAGATGCCCGTTCCGTTACCCCAGCGGTGCGCGGCAAAGTAGAGCGCCATGGTGAAATACTCTTCGCCGTCCGGCGCGGCGCCTGTCGAGCGCGGCGATCCGTCGGTTCCCATGGACCAGGCAAAGTAGCCCACCGACGGGTTTTTCGGGTCGGTGATCAGCATGTAGGAC
>Ga0302186_10002435_pt1 | contig 14300 bp, 18 predicted proteins | sample II_Bog_E1_2_FD_198782 | JGI IMG/M metagenome (GOLD analysis project Ga0302186, IMG submission 198782) | Peat permafrost microbial communities from Stordalen Mire near Abisko, Sweden - II_Bog_E1_1 | ecosystem: Environmental > Terrestrial > Soil > Wetlands > Peat | place: Sweden: Abisko... | reverse complement strand
TATTGAAAATATAAAAATATTTAAAAATACATTATTAAAATTTGCATTTTGATTTTTAAATTTTATCCCTATTTCAATAATATTTTCTAAATTTTTAAAATATGTGTTCATTTCAAAAAAAAAATTACAAAAAAAAAACAATTTTTTTTATATTTTGAATTTTTTAACATAACAAAAAGAAAACAAAACTCCAAATTTTTTAATGACAAGCAAGAAACCTCCTCAGCAACAACCTGCAAAACGACGTTCTGAATCCAATGAAAATAACAACATTTTATTTCCAAAAAAGGAAAACAAACAACTTAAGCACGTTCTTGTGACAAATGGGAACACATCATTAGGAGTAAATTTATATTTATGCCTTTACCAAAACTAAATTATTAACCAAATTAAAAAATTATGTTAATAGGATGGTCTTTGGTGTATCTCGAAAAACGAAGACCTTCCTAAGGAACCAAAAGGAGTGCAATCAATGACTAAAATTGACAAACAGATGGAAAATTCTATGCTGAAGTTTTTTGAAGCCCAAATGAGCGAATTAGGTATCGAATTAGAAAATGAGAAGGCAAAAAGCAAGAACATCTCCTTGGAGAAAATCCAATTAAAGAATAACATCGAAACTCTTACAAAAGTCACTAAAAATCTGAATCGTTAAAATTTTCTATGATTAGTGTTTTAGAAAATCAACGATTTGATGTCCGAACTTGCCAATGAAAAAAACGTGACCAAAAAAGTCGAGGATCAATTAGAAAATATCAAGGAATTGTATAATAGAACCACTAGAGAATCCTCTAAAGTTGTAACGGATCTGAGACAGGAACAAGAGAAATATCGGATTTTAACAGATAATGTGAATTCATCAGTGAACAAAAGCGATCAAGAACTTTACAATTTGAGGAGGGAAAATAAAGAGTTAAGGATAAAAATTGAGGAAGTAGAGGAAGAAAATGAGGAATTCCGCAGTAAATTAAATGAAAAAGATGATGCCGCGAGAAAAAATGAAGAGGAAAGTACACTTATTCTCATTTTTAAAATTTCATTTAACAATGCATCTGTTTTTCTGTAGAAAATAAACATATAAACGAGCTAAAAATGCATACTGTCAACCAAAACGAAGTGAGATTAGAGAAATTGGCGCGTGTGATGCAAGAGAATGCAGATTTATCTGATAAATTGATAGAAAGTGAGAATTTACGAAGAAAATTCATGGAGAAATGTGGGTATCAAGAGAAGGAATTGAAGAAAACTTTGGAAGAGAAAAGAGAACTTGAAATTATGAACAATGGAATGAAAAAAAGAATTAATGATTTGACCGTTTTGAAATCATCAAATAATAAAATTCTGGAGGAAAAGATAATTAAGCTCACACAAAACATTGACCAGTTGTCAAAGGAAAATACATATTTGAAGATGAAAATAAAAGAAAAAAATAAAGTGCACATGAACGAAACAAATGATGAAAATAAAGAAATTTTGGAGGAAGTTGAAGCCAAACCTTATTTATTCGGGCCTTATGAAAGGAAATAAGTTAATGTTGCAGCTTGTATTTTTTATCGTAACAAAAATTGATGGAGTTTAAATATACCGACAAAATTTTGTTATTAGACAGATCAAAATTAAAATTTTCTATTTTTTGGTTTTTCCAAAAATGGAAGGGATAAAATAAAAAATATTGTTGTTTTTTAATTCAGAATTTTCCAGGAAAGAGCTTTATGATTTTTTAATAATTCCCATTATTTTATTAAAACTAAATTATAAAATAAGTGTTTAACTCAAAAATATTTTGCAAAAATGTTTTGAGTTATATTCACTAATTCCGAAATTTATAAAAAATTTTTTAGAATATATTTTGTTTAATTTTTCTGTTTAAATGAAAAAGACAATAAATTCAAACAAAAATATTACAATTAAAATAAAACACAACAACAAAAAAATGAGATTTTCCTGATTTATTAAATTTAAAATTTTATATCAACAATTTTAAAATTTATCCATTTCTCTTTCCACAGTTTTAAGTCTCTTTTCCAGAAACTGTTTTTTTGATTGAATCTGACCAAGTTTTTCTTTGACAAATTCCAAATTAAACTAAAAAAATAACTAAAAATCCAAAAACAATTAAAAAAAACTTGAGCTTGAGCATCTCTCCCATATTTTTTATACTTGAACTTTGATTCCATGTTTGGAGAATGAGCATAATCATTCACATTATTAAAAGGATTGGGTGACTCTTTAACCGGTATATCGGCAAACCTGAGATTCTCATAGCTTTTGTTTAAAGTTTTGGAGTCTTCATTCGTGAAATTTAATGTGTTATCTTTAAAAGTGGGTGATGGATCAAAAAGTAATGATTTGTTTTGGACTTCTTTTCTGATGAATTCAGCCAAATTGATGTTTTTCTCTTCAATTTCTATAAGATCCATCTTATTCTTCTCCATTTGCCTTTGGTAATCTGTGGCAATTTCCTTTAATTTCTGTATTTTGTTCTTTCGTTTCGCCAACTTCAGATCTCTGCTACCGAGTTCTTTTTCCAAATATTCGATTTTCTGAAATTGATCCTTCAGTTTTTTTTCTAAATCAGGAATGCTTTAAATAATTTTACAAAATCTTTAATAAAGATAAAAATTACCTTGATTTGGCACTCATTTTCTCCTGAATTACAAGATCATTCTCTTCTAAAAGCTTCGAGTTATAATTCTCAAGGTTTTTATTTATTTCTCTTTCCCTATGATACTTTTTCTCGAGTTCTTTGAAATTTATCACAAGCTTCTCAAATTCTGCATTGGTCTTAATCAGGTTCAACTCATTCTCTTCTTTATATTTTGAGAATTCTCTATATAATTTCTCATAATCCTTGTTTTTGGAAATGTATTTTTGACGAAGGTCTTGCTTTTCGGCCTGTAGATGAGAAATAGTAGCTGTTTGCTCGTTGATTTTATTTGAGTAATCGGTGATTTCAGCTTCAAAATCGTTTTTCTTTTCGATCAAAGAATGGAATTTCTCCTTTAAATTTCGATATTTCTTCGTCTGCTCATTTTCGAAACTCATGTTATTTGTTGTGATTTTTTCTAAGCTTTTTTTATTTAAATTTTTTAAGAATTTTTTTTTTTTTTTTGAGAGTATTTTACCTTTGATTTTGTAACTTGAGCTCTGAAACCTCCAATGCCAATTTCTTATTATGCATTTTCTCTTCATCAAGTTCATCTTGAATTTTTCTCTTTTGTTTTAAAAGTAACTCAAAAACCTAATTTTTTTTTTCATTAATTTATTTAGATCATTTCATACTTTTTTAATGAATTTTGTAAAATTAATGGTACCATTGGGTTTTCAAAACGGGTGTTGGTGGGTGCCTCATTATTAGAACGATGCTTATGAGTTTGATTGTCATTATTTGTTGGCTGGTGGGAAAACGAATAATTTTGGTTATTTAAATTAGGAGAAATATTACGTTTGTCCTTAGAACTTTTAGAGAATGAATAATGTTTTTTACGATAATGAAGAGATTCGTTATCAGAGGGTTTAGTTGGAGGATAATAATTCATTTTTATTTGTTTTTGCTTTAGCAAATCAATATTTTTTGTTGTTATTTGGTTTTGTTTTCTTCGATCAGTTTTTTTGTTTTTTGTTTGAATTTCAAATTGATAAAATTAAATTTTTTATAATGAGGAAAAATATTATGAGAGTTGAATTCATAACCATTGTAGTAGATGGTACAACAAATAATCATATATATTTTCTAAATATAAAAAAATATTTTATTATTCAGATTTTATAACGCATATATTTTTATTTTTGAAAATTTAGCACGTTTTTTATAATAAATTATAAACGTAGAAAAAAAATTGTGATAGTTCTGTTTAGTTTCTAAAATGAATAAAAATAAGTTATTAGTTATTTATTTATAGAAATTTTTCATGCTAAATCAAAACCTTTCAAAATAGAAACAAAAATATTCAATGTTAAAACCCCAAAATGAAACCAATTCAGATTATCGGCCCAATATCGACCCTGATAACTCATTGCAGAAAATTCTTTCTCGAAAAATTCAAATAAAAAGTGACCCTCGTGAAGAAAACAAATATTATTCACAAGCTACAAAAATTTCGAGTCCTCATAACAAAGAGGATTTCTTTTATTACGAAGCTGAAAATTATAAAAACTATAAATACAAATTGTATAACATTGCTTTGAGTGAGATCGAACGGAAAAAACTCACAGGCAAAAAAATCCATGTCTCTGATTATAATTATCCATTAGACATGATGGAAGAAAAAGCCAAGCAACGATTTTTTGGGTTGAAACGAAATGAAATGAAAGAAAAAATTGAAAACGAAAACAAAAAACTGACTCAATTTCAAAGTTTTCACGAAAACAACAAACTCAACATTTTAAACAAAATCAACAAATTAAGCATGGATCTAAAAATTGAAAATATTAAAAAACCAACAGGAAAATCAAAGGAAAACGAAATCATTGAAAACTATAAATCAAATGAAAGTCTTCAAAGCCAAAGCCTGCTTCCAAGACTTGAGAAAAGCAAAGAATTCAAAAAACAAGACGCAGAGCAACTTCTTAATGGTAGGTTGATGGGAATCATTAATAAAAAGAAGCTGGATCTCCCAATATTAAACACCACGAGTAAAAACACCAATAATTCAATTAATAAAGAAGAGGAAAAAATGCTATATAGGAAAAAAATAGGAGGGGGGTTCACTTTAATTGTGAAAAAGAACGAACTGAGAAAAAAAGGGAAAAATAAATCCATGATCATCGATCAAAGCCTCTTACAAGAAATCAATAATAAATCCATGACCCTCAATGAACAAATCAACCAAATCATCAAATCGAGAAAAATAAAAAAAAACAAAAATTCTTCGGATTTCAAGTTCAGGCATAAAAAAAACAGAACAATTTATGAAGAATTCATTTATCTCGCGAAATGCAAGCAAAAAATTCTAAAAAATGGTCATTTTTGTTTTTTTTACTAAATTAAAAAAAAAAAATTAATTTTAGAGGAGAAAGAAAAATTCATCTCATTTCCAATTTTTACAGACAATTTCAATGTTTTCAAAAATAATTCGGAAGAAACCTGCAAAAGAATTCTGATCGCATTTGATATTAATCCTTTCGAAGAAAACCTCAAGATTTTCTGGGAGCCTTTTTCGAAGTTTATGAAAATCCTAATCAATAGAGAAAGTTCTATTTTAGATCGTGTGAATTTTCTTTGCAAGGTAATAAAAACCATTTATTATTTGAAAAATTTTCATTTTTTAGTTTTTTACTCCAAACGAGAAAATAAAAACCATGAAAATTGAGGAATTCCTTGGGATTTTAAAAAGTCTAGCGATAAAGTTAGGCGAAAACAACAATTTTTGTGTGAATTTATTCAATTTATATATACAAATTTTGCAATATTTGGATATATTGAATGAAAAATCAAATCAAATTGTTCTGGATGATTTTAGACAGGCTCTAATCAATAATGACCTTAACATAAATGACCTGTTGGATTTAATAACGAGTGCATTTGAGTAAAAAACATATATATTTTTAACAGAAAGCTAATTATCATTATCATACTTATTTCAAAATATAACTTTTCTAATTATTTATGCAAAATTTCATTGTTAATTTTTCATTTATTAGACATAATTTCAAATATTTAATTATAACTGTTTTAAATTGATAAATGAATAAAAATTCCTATCCCAATTTCAACGCTCCTTCCGGATTTCAAGAGATTCTGCATGATTTCGCAAAAGAAGTCTTAAGATATCAACCCAAGGATATCATAGAATTCGGAGCAGATTATTTCGAGACTCGACATAAAGTAATTCTTTTGTTTTTAATATAATAAAATTTAAATGTTCAGGGAGAATCTTTAGAAAATGACTTGAAATATATAAAAATCCTTCAAGCCATAAAACAAAAGCAATTTGAGGAAGTTGAAAATGATAAGAAGTTCCTTATGATGAAAAGTGAGAAAGAAAATGTACACTACAAAATATTCTTTTTGTATAAATTTTTTGATTTTTTTTACTGTGAAAAAGGCAGTTCATTCACAAAAAGAAGAATCCAAACAAATCACAAAAGAAAACGATAGTCAAAATAAAAGTGAGAGAAAAAAAATACTCCCTACTGAGGAATCAGATATCAAGGTATAGATTTCATCAAATTTGTGTTCTTATAAAATCCAAAGGATCTTATAAAATCTCCAGAAGACTCTTCCATTCGAGCTTTGGAACAAAGAAATGACATTTCATTGATTTCAAACGTTAAAAAAAACCAAAAATTTTGTAAAATATTATAATAGACACAGAGGACTCACGACCTTATAAAAGGAGACGAATTATTTAATGGCTCTCGTGTTCTTGTGAGCGCAAGACAACAAGAAGACATAAAAGATGTGACGAAAGATTCGAATTCTATGAACATTCATTCGATTTCGACGATGGATCACTCAGTGGCAGCAGTTCAAACTCATACAAAGGATCAGAAATCCCAACCAGTTTTAAAAACAAATGAATTTAAAGAGGAAAACAAAACAGCAAGTGCCCAGATTTTAAAAAAGAAGACGAATGAGGATCTATTTCTATTACCAAAAGAAGAAGGCATGAAGGAACAGGAGAAAAACAATGCAAAAATACCTTCGAAAAAAATTGAGACGAATGAAGATAAAAAAAGCAGAGAATCTCAAAGAGAAAAAAATCATGAGAGGAATGAAGAAAAAAAAGTGATTGAAGAAAATGCCGCTATAGCTTCAAACAAATTTCAAATGCATGAAAAACATGAGATAATCGAAGAAAATACAACAATACCTTCTAACAAATTCCAAAAGAATGAAAAACCTGAGATGATTGAAGAAAATACAACAATATCTTCCAACGTATTTCAGAATAATGAGGATAAAAAAAGCAGGGAATCTCAAAGAGGGAAAAATTATCATAACAATGAAAAACCTGATGAAAAAGAAGGTAGAATTTAAAATAATATAAAGAACTAAAAATGTTGTAGATCAGAAACATCAAAATGGAGGAGTCCTTAAAATCAATGTTATTAGTTTAAGATGGGAAGAATCACCTTCTGATTTAGATTTACTTGTCTCTCTCCAGCTATTAAAACATTCTGAACAAAAAGAATTGCAAACGAAAAAAGTTCGTAAAACTCATACTCCGGAATGGTCTTTCGATGAAAATATGGCATTGAAACTATCAGAAATCAAAGAAAAAAATTTAAAATTAAGGATAACATTGAAAAATTGTGATAATTTGGCTGAACCCATTAAACTTGCCTCAAAGGATTTAGACTTGACTGAAGTTTTTCAAAATGATAACAAATGGGCGATTAACAATTATATAGAGTTGAATATTGGTGAGACTGGAAATTCACCTCTTCCTATGCTCTATATTCAAATACGTTGGCTTTGGCAAGATAAAATATATCCAGATACAGATTCGCAACCAATGAATATAAATGAGTTGGAAAAAACTATTATGCAACAAATTTTCGAGCCTCCCAAAATCGATTCTCAACCAATTGCACAACCGATTTTCAATGAAGAGAAAATGGTTCAAGGTCAGCTTCAAATAAATATCATAAAAGCTCGAAATTTGGTCGGAGGGGAAAGTAATCCGTATTGCGAATGTTGGCTTGCTCATGAGAAAAATAAGAAATTGCAGACCAACCCACATTTAAAAACGTTAAATCCTGAATGGAATGTGAACTTTGAGTTGAAACTAGAGAATTTAAAGATGAGTGAGATTCAAAGCAATCATATCATTTTTGGCATCAAAAGTGCTGATTTTATCCATGATGACTTTTTGGGTGGGATCAGCTTGAGTTTGAAAGAAATTATTGAAAACAATGGAAAATGGACCAATGGGTGGCTTAAATTAACGAATGAAAATTGTTCTAAGCCAGAATGTGGAGAAATTTATCTGCAAATTTGTTTTTTTGATGGCTTACAAATGAGAGAACCTATTCCTCCAATAAATGATACTCAAATAATTGAAATAAACAACGTTGAAAAAATAATTGAGCAACCGATTTTTGGAGAAAATATCGCCAAAGGTCAAATTCAGGTGAACATAATAAAGGCAAGAAATTTAATAGGAGTCAAATTGGAGGAAGGAAGAAACTCATACTGTGAGTTATGGCTTAGTCATGATAAAAATAAGAAACTTCAGACAAAAGTAATATCAAAATCATTAAATCCTATTTGGAATGAAAACCTTATTTTGAAACTTGACACTATAAATGTTGGTGATTTGTCAAATGTGAAAATGTTTCTTGATATCAAAAGTGCAGATTTTATTCATGACGACATTTTAGGTGGAATAAGGTTCAACTTGAAAGAATTGATTGAAAACGATGGAAAATGGATCAATGATTGGTTCAAATTGACTAATGAAGATTGCACAAAGCCAGAATGTGGTGAAATTTACCTTCAGATTAGCTTTTTTGATGGGTCACGAAAGACCGAACCCATTCCTATCATAGATTCTCAACCAATACAACATATTAGTGAGGAAAATGTGATAAAAGGTCAGCTTCAAGTAAATGTTATCAAAGCAAGAAATTTCATGGGAGTCAAAGTTGAAAATTGTGACCCATATTGTGAATTATGGTTTAGCTATGATAAAAAGCAGAAAATAAAGACCAAAACACTTTCAAAAACATTATCTCCTAATTGGAATGAGACTCATGTCCTGAAGATAGATGATTTAAAGGGTATTTATTTCGAAAGTGCTATATTCGAGCTAGCGATCAAGAATTACGATATGCTTGGTCAAGATGAAGATTTGGGTGGATTAGGCTTCAATTTGAAAGAAATGGTTGAAAACAATGGGAAATGGGTCAATGGGTGGTTTAACATGACTAATATTAAAGGAGTTTGTGGCGAAATTTACTTACAAATCTGTTTTTTTGATGGCTCGCAGACAATTGAACCTGCTCCTTTAATAAAAACCTCTGTTGATTTAAATGATATGGAGAAATCCCTATCCCAAATAAATTTAAATGAAGAGAAAGTCAAAGGAAACCTCGAAATAAATATTATAAAGGCAAGAAATTTGATGGGAGTTGAAAAAGACTGTGAGCCATATTGTGAGTTATATCTTAGCCATGAAAAAAATGAGAAAATAAAGACGAAAACACTTTCAAAGACATTAACTCCACAATGGAATGAGAATCATATACTGAAAATAGATAATTTAAATGTTAATGAATTGGATTCTGTGAAAATCTTACTTGGAATCAATAACTCGGATATTGCTCATGAAACCTTTTTGGGTGGAATCAGCCTTTATTTGAAGGAAATGATTGAAAAACAAGGGAAATGGATCAATGGTTGGTTCAAATTATCGAATGAATCTAGTCTTAATCCAGATTGTGGGGAAATTTATCTTCAAATCAGTTTCTTTGATGACCTCCACACAAGAGAAGAGACTCCTTCTATAATGGATTAGGAAAAAACTTAATTAAAATTTAAAATAATAAAAAAATCAAAAATATTGAAAAATCCAATTTCCAAAAATTAATTTTTGTAAAAAACAAGAATAAGATAAAAATAAAAATGTCCTCCCGATCTCCAACAAGTTTTTTTAAATATTAAAGAAAATGATAACTTATTTTTTTAATTTTAGTTCCGGATTCAAACCCGTTGTTGACGATGGAGAAAATGAAAAAATTCATCGTTTTGCTTGAAGAAGAAGCCAAATTGAAAAAAACACCTTTAGAATTATCGAACGATTCAAATGTTATCACATTCATCATCTCGATTATCAACGACATTTTGATTTATAACCTCACAGGAGACAAATATTATAATATTTTAATAGTTCTCAAAAAGAATCTCATCAAACATCCGACATTATTATTTATTGATACTCTCGATTATTTGACAAAAGATAATGAAAAGCTACATATCGTTCTATTTCTGGAATTCTCAAATAAAACAATCGATTCGTTCTTTGATAAAATGCAACAAAATAGAAACGTGCTGCTTTTTTTCACTCAAGAAAAAAACTCCTTCTTCATAAATTATTTGCAATATTGCATCGAATTATTCCGATGTTTCCGAAACATCAACTTTATAGTGAAAAGCGCAGTTCTAGACCAATATAACAATTTCTTGCGTTTCGAAAATAGAAATTCCAATAGATATGGGTTCATAGAGCGGAACTCCAAACGATCATCGACTCCTGATGTGATTTTAGGGATTTTGGACACTAAATATCAATGGAAAATCAATACCAAAAATCTATCGGTGTCCCCTTGTCGAGTTGATGGGCCTCGACAATTTTTTGCAAATGATCATTACCATAAAAAGAAAAACTCCTCCTTCGCAAACAAAATAAAAAACAAACCAAAACATAACCCATTAGCCAGCTTCACTCATCTCAACTCGAATGAGAGTGTTTCTGAGAAAAAAAAGAAGATATCAAAACTCGAACAACAATTGAAGAAACAGAAAGCATTGCTGAATAGTTTCAAGCAAACGAACGAATTGTTCAAGAAAATCAATGAGGATCTCACGGAAGAAATCCACATTCTCCATTGCACCATCAAATCCCAACTCAAAGATCAAGACCTCATAACCGATGCAACCAAACAATCGAAGGAAGATTTTGAAAAATCACTCAGAGGTAATATAAATACAAACGATAAAACTCGTAGTCGGCCGAAATCCGAAAATATTCAGATCCCCTTAGAACCAAGCTTCGAGTCCTTGGGTCAATTGAATATGACTGAAAGCTTGGAATACATTCATTATAAAAAAAATTCAAGAACTAATAAATTAAGCTTCGGACAAAAATCCTTATCACATGAAAAATTCGACTCGTTTCATAACACAAACGCAATTTCTCCGAAGTTTGAAGGAAATGAAACTGTCAAATCGTTTAATCCATTAAATCCACATAATGCAGTTTCTGAATTCAGCGGACGAGCGAAAAGAATTGTGGGTGAACCTTTAATTTTAGAAAGTGATGGCTCGTACTTTGAAGAAAATAAAAACATCATAAAAAACAGCCAAATTCTGTTTAAAGAGAAGTTCGAAGGCGTTTGCAATAAGAGCTATAAAGACAAACCGCTCGTTAAAAAAAGCGTAATTTATTTTATTTAAAATTTTTATTTTATATTAAGGTAGCATTTTGTTTTTTGTATTTAGATGTTTAAAATTTTTGATGGTGGAATTTGTTTTTTCACATTTTAGTGTCAATTTATGATATTTTTTCTTATAGTGAATTTTTTTTTGGATGTTTAAATTTTTTTTTAACATTTATAAATTACAATTTATAATTTTTGATTTTTATATGTAAAATCGTTTAAAACCTTTAATAATTTTTATGTTTTGATAATTTAGCCAGACGATCAACTTTTCATTTGCTACAGTTGTCATGGGAACATTCCTAAATCATTGATTTTTTGGGTTTTTAACTTTGTTTAATTTTTGAAAAACATTCAAACACAGAAAAATCAAGGTCATTACTGCCATTATCTTGGGTTTTGGTATTGTCCTAATTGCATATCAAAGGAAAAGAGGCCGCTATGGTGGAAGGCGGTGGAGGAATTTGACATGACTCCTTATGAGGTTTCGAATGATGCAAAAAAAGAGATTGATGAATTAATGAAAATACCCAATTTAGAGTTGAAACGAGGAAGTGCCTTGGTTCGAAGCCAACAAAAATTAAAAGAGTTTTTGGTAAAAAGAATTGTTTTTAAATGTTGGAAATTTGTTTTTAAGGATATGAAAAAAAAAATCCATTTGATGTTTGATGTCATTTGTGATTCCACTATAATGCTGGATATTTTACAAAATCATGCAAATCTGGCTTTGGAGCTCGACCTTTTAAGTTTATGGAATTTTTGTGAGATCAAGGATGGGTCGATGTTCAGATTTATGGACAAAGTGTTCATTTTGACAGAAAACCATATAACTAATTGCAAGGTGAGAGAAAAAAAAAATAATAGAAAATAATTTTTCAAAAGGAATGCCAAAATAAAGGGATAATATGCAAAATTTGCAATTCATCCAAAAAGGTTTTCGCATTTGAGAAGAAGAAAAAGAAATGTCCCAAATGCAAGACCCTCTACCATGAGAAATGTTTCACCCAATTGGGTTGTATAAATTGCGCTTTTACGACTAACAGAAACAAAATAGAGAATTTAAAAAATTAAGCCTGATTATTTAAATTATCATGCATTTTTTTAAGAAGAAAGTCAAAAATTATTTTGAATGAAAAGGTTTAGCTTTTATAAAAAATTTAATATGGTTTCTGTTTAATTTTCTTTATAATTATGAGTAGTTAAGCTAATTCATACCATTGTGTCTTTTAATATGAATTAAATTATATGAGTTCTGAAAATCCTTCGGTTTTAGACTATCGTGCCCAGCTTGAACATTTTGTTTTTCACTGCTTTGCCAATGAGGAAAAAAATGAAGAAATAGGCCAAAATCATGAGAAATGATTTCATTTTGGATATTTCAGTCATCAAATGGAAGTGCAAAAAGTGTTGGATTGAGGCGCAAAGGTAGCATTTAAACAGAAGTAGATCAACAAGAGTGAGAAAGAGAAGAGTTTGAGGCAAAGAAAACAAGAGATTGACAGAAACACTCTTGATAACATTCACGTTGAAGAAACCTTTCATTCAAATTGTTGATGAGGAATTTAAGAAAAAAACTACTTCAGAAAATTAAATTTTATTTTGATTTCGATAGTTAAAAATCATAAAACATTTCAAATGAATTTATTTAAGAAGAATTCAAACTAATAAAATGTTGGTTTTTCTGACAACTGTGTATAATTACTCATAGTTTTTTTCTTAAATCGTATTTTCTAGCTTATCATCGTGGTGGCTCTCATTAAAATATATTTCAAATTTGCTAAATCCCAACTCATTCTACCAAAAATCATTCAAAAACATGATTTCATCGCCTCACAACAACAACTTTTTAAAGAAAAACCCAAACATTTCTTCGATGTCAAAAATCATTTGAGCAACCATGAAAATAAATCCAAACCTGACAAAAAACAAACGCATAGAATCAAAAATTTGTCGAAATGCGATGATAAATTAAATGTTGAACCCATGGAAAAAAAACATATTTCCGCAGCAAAGAAAAAGGCCAGTGTAGATGCTCCTGAATTCGTTAATACCATAAATTCATGATGCTAAATGATTTTTATAGGTTTTGGATCAGGATAAATTAAATGAACAGGAGAAAAGAAAACTCCACTTCTTGTTGAATTATGTCCTGGAAAAAAACCGGAAACACCATTATCTGGAACAACCGCAAAAGCCCAGACTTTCGAAGGAAAATTATGAAGTGATTTATTATCCCCAAGAAAACGAAAAGCTGAGAATTTTTTTGTTAAGGTATATTAAGTTTTTTTTTCTTGGGTCTATGTTTAATGAAATGAATTTTTCATAATAAAAAGTGTGAAAAAAGCAGATGAAGTCATAAAAGGAATAAAATCCTTTACAAGAATGAGAAACGAAATACATTCGGATAATTTGCAAACTTTGGCTTTATTATCAATAAAGTAAAAAAATTGATGAGAAAATCCATTTAGTAAAATATTGAAAAGGTATGAACTTTTAGATTGGGCACGTTTCTTTTTGAGGGAAATGCGAATTCGTAAAATTCAAATCGAGAGGAAAATCCTTGATGAATTCCTCAAACTCAATCTCGTGGTCAAAACCATGAAGAGGTTTTTCAAAAAAAATGAGGAAAATCAAAAATCAAAAAGACCCATAGGATTTCAAAATATGAAATATCATTTCAGCAGAGCAGGCTTTCGAAGAATCAGACAAATTTATTACAATTTGAGAAGAGGAAAGATGAATGTTGCTGCTGCCTCATTTTATCCTGCCGCTATGAAGGAAAAGCACCCAAAAAAAAATCTTAATCTTAATTCCTCTGATTATTTCCCTGCGAAAAATAAAAATGAAAACCAAAAATAAAAAAAAACATATTTCTTTGCGATTTATTAAATTTTACGGAATATAGCATTTTTTTGGATTTAAAATAATTATTCAGTATTTTTTCCAGATTTTTTTAAATGTCAAAAAAATAAATTTTTAATAGGGTCTTAAAAATTGTGAAAGGTTTATATAAATTTTATATAAATTTTATTAATTTTATATAAATTTTATATAAAGTAAATATTTATAAATTGTTATAACGAGAAAGAAAGTCTTCCAAAATAAACTGTATAGGAGGTCAGAAACGAGAAAAAAAATATTAAAATTTATAAAATTTTCTAAAATTTTTAAAAAAAAAATTTTCTAAATTTGAA
>Ga0302186_10002434_pt1 | contig 14314 bp, 11 predicted proteins | sample II_Bog_E1_2_FD_198782 | JGI IMG/M metagenome (GOLD analysis project Ga0302186, IMG submission 198782) | Peat permafrost microbial communities from Stordalen Mire near Abisko, Sweden - II_Bog_E1_1 | ecosystem: Environmental > Terrestrial > Soil > Wetlands > Peat | place: Sweden: Abisko... | reverse complement strand
CTAAAAAAAAAAAAAAAAAAAACTAAAAAAATTAAAAAATTTAATAAATTAATATTAATTTATTAATATATTAATGAAATTTTTTAATAAATTAAACTACATGTTGTCTATGACCGATTTTTTGGTGTTAAGATTTTTCTCATTTTTGCTAGATTCTTCTCTCTTAATAATATTTGGAAGAGGATTTTCTAAATTTTCCAGATTAATATCAACCTCTTCATCGTCCAAAATTTTTCTCTTTATAATCGGACTCATTCTTATTTTATATTCTTCTTTATTGACAGATGTTTTGGGAATTACTTCATCTTTAACAATATTCAAATTATTTTGTGTTATCTTTGAATTAGAAGGAATTTTAGTAAGTTGAATCACATTCGAATTTGTCATGTAGGTTAGAGAAGGACCATCCTCCCGTTTTTTCTTTGGTTGCTCAAATATATAAAGTTTTTCTGAAAAATATATTGTACGCTTGTATCTCAATTCTAATTTAACAATAACGGCGCCAATCATCACGAGAATATGAAGAATTCCTCCAAGTTGAGCTACTAATTCGGATAGGGATTGATATTTCCTGTTAATGGACGTAAATTCATTGAAAGGAAAGATCATTAATTGAAAAATTAATGTGTTCATACTATCTTGCTCAGCATAAGTCCAGGTATCGTAAGCTGCTGTCGCACTTGCCATAGTTTCAAAAGTTTCAATTTGAGGATAAAAAATTCCAACAGAAGTAGAAATAGTAATTTTCTGCAAGCTAAGATCTATCATTTTGGAGAGGGTTGGGTCAACTGATTGGTCAAGAATTGCCTCTTCGAAAGAACTGCATTTGAGCTACTGTTGCATCGAATAGATTATTTTGATAAAAAATATCAATCCACTTATCCGTGAGAAATTCGTCAATTTCTTCTTGGGATTTGCAAGAATTATTATTCGTGGTTGAATTGAAGCACTTCCCAACGTTTACTCCAAAGTATTGCATTTCTGGCTCATCCCACCATCCTCTAATTGAATAAGACCCTTTTGGTAAGCAATAGGAGTTGGTCAAATTCATTTCTGTAAACTCATTTGGAGCATTCTCCAGCTCACTCTCTGTGCACAAAACCTGTGGTAAGAAAGTTGTATTGCCGCCAGTCGCCATATTAGTTTGATCTTCCTGAAAGATGTAAAATTGAATAAAAAAAATGCTGTCATCTCTCTGAAAATTATTGTTATAATCTGTAAGTCCAAAAACTAACGTGAAATTTTTTTCATTGAAATAAAGGGGAGGTCTTCTGGTTGAGGCTCCTGATTGGATAATGGTGTTTGGATTTATTTTTTGAACCATATCACTATCAAATAAAAAATATGCAATCAAGGCCAAGATGATTAAGGTCATCTGTAATCGTTGACATTTTTTCAGTCTTTTGGAACTGAGCATCACCTTTGAAGAGATCTATATATGAAAAGACGTTATGGAATTTTATATACATATTATTATTTTATTTTATTTTTTGAGTTTAAATTTTTTGTTTTTAACAAAATATTTAAAAAAAGTGCTAAATTTTTTTCAAAAAGTTAAAAATTTTAATTAAAGATTTTTTTATTTTTTTTTTATAACAAATTTTCATTCAAAAATGAAAAAAAATTTAATTAAAAAAAATTCAAATTCTGAAAAACAATTTTCTTTTTCCAAATTAATTTAAATTATTTCCAGATTTAATTAAAATGCCTACATGGACACGTAAAAAATACTACGAATTAGCCAAAGGATTTTATGGTCGTTCTAAGAATTGCATCAGAATCATGGCTCCAAGAGTGGAAAAGTCTTTGCAATACGCTTATCGAGACCGACAGGTGCGTCCTCGCATCAAAAGAAAAGAATGGATTATGTCTATAAATGCAGGAGTTCGTGAACATAACATAAATTACAGTCGATTTGTCGAAGCACTCAACCATTCCAATATTAAATTGAACAGAAAGATTCTCTCCGATTTAGCAATGAATGAGCCTTACACTTTCAAAGCGGTGATCGATGAGGTGAAGTTTCAAGGAAAGATGGAAGATAAAGTATCGAAAGATATTGGTTATCTCGAAGCCTTAGCTCAAGGATATTTGATTGAAGGAAAAGTTCTAGTAAAAGAATTCGAGGATTTCAAACCGAAATTTTATGGATATCTTAACGAAGATAAGATGACCCCGGAACAATTGAAGGAAATTCAAAGAAAATGATATTATTAGGAGACTTCTTATTTTTGTTTTATTTTGGAAGCTTTAAAATTCATTTTTTTTTCAATTCTTTGAGGTGTTTATAAAGAAAAAACAAAAAAATGATTAATCGAGTGGCATTTTCTTATCGATGATCTAAGAATTGACGGATATCCTTCTCTTTGACTCTCACAGACCGTTGAATTAAGGCACCTTTTTTATTTTTATTAGAAAATAACGATAAATTTAGAAAAAATTATAATTTAGCAAAATTATTCTTTACAAGTCAAATCTAAATTAGTTCCTGGAATTGTAATTCCTCTTTCACCTTTCCAATTTTTTTTTTTTATATCATCATTTATTAATAGTTTCCATTCACCTGATAAACCTTGAAAAATATAATGAATTTTTCTAAGAATTTCTAAAAGGAGAAATTCTTAATTCTTATTTTTAGTCAAAGATTTTTTATAAAATATTTTGATGAATTTATAAACTAAATAAAATAAAAAGAATTAAAATTTATTTCAAAATTATGGAATCCATCAGAAAATCAATATTCGTCAGCTTCATAACCAAGAGTGCTCTCTTATCATTTTTTATTTGAAATAAATTATAAAATGGCTAGGAAATATCAAGGATGATTATAAATTCCTGAAGGAATTAGGCTCAGGATCTTTCGGCGTTGTTTTTTTGGTGCAACACAAAATAACATGTCGATCCATATAAATTCATAAATTCTTATTATATATTTTATTTAGCTGAGCAGAGAGCCGTGAAAGCAATTGCTAAAGACAGAATTGAAGACCAGGAAAGCTTCAGCAATGAAATCACAATATTAAGGACAATGGTAATTTTTATAAAATTATGAAATTATTATATTTGTTTTTCTTAGGATCACCCAAATATTTTGAAATTGTTCGAAGTTTATGAAACTGATCAAACCATCTATTTGGTGACTGAACTTTGTGAGGGAGGAGAGCTATTTTACCACATCACTCAGAAGCAATTCCTCACAGAAGATGAAGCTGCAATAGTTATGAGACAAATTTTCTCAGCTATAGCCTATTGCCATGAGAAAAAAATTTGTCATAGGTTTTCTTCCTAAATTAAACACATATTTTATTTAACTAAACATCAGAGACATTAAGCCTGAAAATTTCCTACTTAAATACAACGATGACCTTAAATCAGTCAAATTGATCGATTTTGGACTTTCCAAAAAATTGAAGGAAAATGAACTTTTAACTCAACCAAATGGAACCGTAATATTCCTTTAAATTATCTTTTATATATTTTTTTTATTTAAAGCCCTTTTATATTGCACCAGAAATATTAGATGGCAAATATTCTTGGGAAGTTGATAATTGGTATGTTTTCCTATTTATGAAAATTTTAATGTATACAAAATAGGTCTCTTGGTGTCGTGCTTTATATTTTATTATGTGGAACCCCTCCTTTCTTTGGTAAATCAACCAAAGATATTGTGGCTGCCATCAAAAAAGGAGTTTATACCTTATCGCATAAGCCTTTTCAAATTTGCAGCATTGAAGTATGAACAAGATTTTATTTTTAAGAACATTTCTTAGGTCAAAGATCTCATATCTAAACTTTTGGTGAAAGACCCTAAAAAAAGATATACTGCTCTTCAGGCCTATGAACATCCTTGGGTTAAAAGACAAGTTGATGAAGAGAGCAAAAATTTGAAAGTGGATCCAGCGGTGTTTGAAAACATTAACAGAATATTAGAGGCTCAAACGTAGATAATTTATTATATAAAAATAAATTTTGTTATGAAGCTTAAAAAAAACGATTCTGCTCTATATTGCAACACAAATTCCAGAATCAGAAATCACGAACCTGAAACAAGTGCTGCTTTATTTAATACAAAGCGAAAAATTATTTTTTTCTTAGATTTTCTATAAAATCGACAAAAACGGAAACGGATCTATTTCGAAAGATGAAATGTTACAAGGTATTTTGGTTTTTTCACCTTAATGTATTCTACTAAAATGTGACAAGGGATGACTGAGTTCAAGTCTATGCTTGGTTTAAAATTTACAAATGATCAGATCGGTAAGATGTTCGATGCAATGGATATTGACAAGAGTGGAAGCATCGACTACACTGAGTTTATTGCTGCTTTTTTGGATACTGTAGTCATGAAACAAGAAAAATACCTTAAGGAAGCTTTTATGAGAATTGATCAAGTCTTAAATTGTTCAGTGCATATTTTAATTAAAAAATAAAGGATGGAAGTGGAAAAATTAGCAGAGATGAATTGAAAGCTTTGTTTGGTACAGACACCTTTGCTGTGAGCCATATCAACATTGAGGAGTTGATAGATCAAGCTGATATTGACGGTGATGGAGAGGTTATACATTTTAATCGTCAAAACTAATTAAAATAATTTTATAGATAAATTACGCTGAGTTTTTGAAACTCATAAAGTCATCTTCGAAGAAATAAAAGCTTTGGAAATAAACGACTCTTTCTTGGAAAAATTAACAAAAATTAATTTGAAATAATTTAAATATTTTTTAAACATTAAAGTTAATTTTCTTTATAATATTTTAAAGAGCATGCTTTTTATAAATAGTATAAATTCAAATTCTTATCCGTTGAATTTATTTTTTAATGACAGTCTCAAAATGACCTGATGAGCTTTTGTTTTTACTGTCTTCAACTTTGTCTTCGATAAAAACCGGTTGTTTTTTAAAGAGATAAAAGCTTTTTTTTACCCCAACATATTTCATTTTTTTCGAATTTAATTCTTTTGAGAGTGACAAATCAATAAACATATTAGCCTTTTTCGATGCAGTTGATTTCCTTTGATTCATCACAACATCCAATATTTTTTCTTTATCATCATTTACATTTATGAACTCCCTGGGCATATTTTTTGCAAATTGCTCTTTTAAAATCATTTTTGAACCCAAAGAAGACATTGAGCTGTGGACGCTCGATAATTTTAATAAATCAAATTTTTTGGGATCTAGTTTTTTCTCTGAAGAATTGTTTGAAAATTGCATGAGATGTTTTTGATATTCATTCCTCTTCTTTTGGTCAATAAGAGGTTTAATGCTAAACGATTTTTCCGATCCACTACGTGATTCGAACATCATGACATTTTTTTGGAATTCTCTAATTTGAGATTTGATGAGATTTTCTTGAATTTGGAGTTTTTCATCATTTTGGTTTTTTTCTATTTCTTTCAAGTATGGTTTTTTATTTTCAGGAAGATTTGAATTTGCTTTGGAATTTGTGATGTTCACTTTCACTATTTTGGTTTGAATGGTGTTAGGTTTAATTTGGTGAGAGGACAAACGATTGGGTTTGATTGCATTTAAATTGTCAGAGTTGCTTCGAGGAAAAATTTTAGTTTTTTTGTTATTTTTGATAATTTTGGACTTTTCTTCATTTTTTTGGTCTAAATCTTTATAATTAAAAATGGACCATTTTGTTACTTGAGATATGAAACAAGCTTCTTTCATGGATAACACAAACAAAATTATCAAAATAAAGCAAATTACGCAACATGAAATTAAAATTCCCAATTTGTAAGCCCCACCTGCATCACCATTATCTCCATTTTTGTTGTTGGAGAACACTCCGTTTGGATCATTTCTAAGTTATAAAATTTTAATATTTAGAGAATAATTTCGATTATCCTTACAATTGTATGGCGAAAATTATAATAATGCTAAACAAAGTCGCAATCAAGATGAAAAGGCATAATGATGAAATAAAGCTCAACAAGCCGTCTTCTATAGCTTGTCTTGGGTAAAATCTCATCCCCATTTTAAAGTCCATCGAGTAATTAGAATGACATAATTCGCATTGAGCATTTTTGATATCCTTATTTTGTGAGACCTGCCAAGTTTTTAGGCATTCTTCATGAATATAACGAACTGTCCCTGTGCATTTGCATGGGTTTATTAGATTGCCGCTTGTTTTTGTCTCAGTGTTTTCAAAGCAAATTTTACAAAACTTTTCTTGTGGTTCAGTTATGTTAACTTCTTTATTGAGAGCCTGAAGGGGAAGGTTCAGTAAAGCTGTTTGAAAAGTAGGAGTAGAGCTTGTATGGAGATTTTTTGTAAGAATTGATTCATGAATTCTGGAGTTGGTTCTTTTCATTTGAGAAAATTTGCGTGTTTTGGGAAAAAAACAAAGATGCGTCAAATGAGGCAATGATCGATTTTTATCTTCAGGTATTTGGTTGTCTTTCATGAGAAAATTTGAGGAATAGTTAAAGGTAGGCCGTTTGGATAACAATCTTGGATGGATAGCTTTATTTTGATGGATGGGTTCTGAGATATTTATATTAAAAACAGAAGTTGTGTCGACAGCGTTAAAAATTTGATTGGGTAAAGATGGCGAATTATTATGAAGGGGAAGTCTTTGCATGAGGATAAAAGGAAAGAAATCTCGAAATAATTTTGTTTTTTATTTTCTCGAGTTTTAATATTTACATTTAAAACATCAGAATCTCTTACAAAGAATTGGTTTTTGTGTATTTTCGATCTGAAAATGAAATTTCCAAAAAATGTTTAATTTTTGTATATTTGACAAGAAAGAATTAAATAAGTTTTTAAAAACTTCTCTTACTTTCATTATCTTCTGAATGCATTCATGAAACAAGCTCAAAAGATCTTCTTTTGTTTAGTTCCTTTTCTTCTTCTTTTTCGGTTTATTTTCTAATTCCTCGTTGTTTTTTTGAACTTGATTTTTGTTTTTTTTCTCTTCGCTTTCTTCCCTGCTTCTTTTTATTTTTTTGCTTCCGTTGTTATAACTATGATCGCTCAATTCATCATTTTCAATTTTATTCAAAGGAAGTTGGCCTTTTTTTGTCATATTTTCTTTATTTTTACAATCCTCACATTTGCAAATATCTGTGCATTTCATCCCCACTCCATAACATTCACAATATTTTTTCCTGCAATTCGATTTTTTGCAATTGCAGCCTCTTTTATTAAATAATGTTTTCTGGTCTAAAGTACGAAGAGGACTCACATCCTTTCTAGTGGACACCTTTGAAGTAAATGCATTAGGATTCTTAATGAGTATACTGTTCATCGATTTTTTTCTTAAATCTTGGTTTTGAACATTGTTTTTACAATCAAAACAGTTGCAGTTTTTTACACAAAACTTCTCATTGGAAAAACATTCACAATATAATTTGAGACATTTAGATTTTTTGCAATTGCAACCTGTGAATTCTATATGTTCTTTATCAAGTTTTTCTCCTTCGTTCACTCGATCCAAGCTTGAATTCTCAGATTTTTGCAGATTTCTTTGCGGGGTGCTGTCTAAATGGAAAGAGTTTTGGGGTGTCCCTGCAAACTTCGGCGATTTATAAGAGTATTCATCAGAATTTGTCGAGGTGCCATGACAAAAAGTGGGTGTTTTATAGTTAAGTTCTGATTCTGGAATAGGGGTGTAGCTAATCAATTGATGTATCGTCCCTTTTTTATGACTATCCAGATTTGCGGGTGGATTTATAGGATCTAGATCAAAGATATTAATGGGTTAATGAAGAAAATAAAGAACCGAGCATATTCTCAATAATATTTGAATTTTTATTGTTGACGATATCAGTTAACGGGTTGTTTTCCTCAATATTGAAGGTCAGGCTCGGCTGGCGTGTGAGTTTGGAAATGCTTAATAAAGGACTATATCCATTATCTTCATTAAAAAATGACTCCAAATTATCCTTTTCTTTCGGAAATTGGGAGGATCCCGGATCCTGCAACACAAAATCGTGGATTTGCTCGGAAAAAGAAAATTTCTTTATTGGCCGTGAAAAAATCCGATTATTGCCTGTTTGGGTCAATGGTGAAAGCTCATTTGTCACAAAAGCGTTGAAAGGGGATTTGCCTTGATAGTTGAGATTCGTATTAACTGGTGGACAAAATCGCTCCTTTGGGTTTGGTGGAGCAGGTTTATTGAATTCAGATGTCATAGGGAACACAAAATTTATTTTTTTATTCTTTTTTTTCTGATTAATATTAAGGGTTTAATTATTAATATGTTCTTATTATTCAATTAATTTTATATGATTTTTAGTTTTTCTCGAATATTAATTAGAAAGGTTTCTTTTTTTGTCTATTCTATATTGAAAAGTTAAAATGTTTTATTTGGGTATTAATTTTTAAGATGTTTATAAATTAAAAATAATTGTCTAATAATTTACAATTAATAAAAATGGACAACAATTAGATAAGATATGTTTTTTTTTAAGAATTGAAGTAAAAAAAACATTTCGTTTTTTAAGTAAGTTACAAATATTGAGGCTAAAAGAATTCGATATTTTTCCCAAGGTAAATGAATAATTGAGAAAAAAATTCTTTAATTCAAAAAATATTTAAATTTTATAAAATGAATGTTTTAATTCTGATTATTTGATGAAAAAAAAAATTTGAAAATTTTGATGCTGATTAAAAAATGCGCCTTGCTTTTCTGCCTAATTTAAAAAGAAAGAGGTAAAATTTATAATATTTATTTTTTCTTTTAAATTTTCTTTCCAAAAGTCATGTCCAACTTCCTCCTCCAACAATGCAACTCTGATTCTTCTGATGATGAGGATTACAATCCAGAAGAAGATCCCCAATGGAAAAAGGAAGAATCTTCCAAGAAAATACCTAAATCTGTCAAATCCCAAGAGAAAATTCAAGAGAAGCTATCTAAAATTTGGCTTGAAATGAATAATCAAACCCAAAAAACCGCAGCTGAAAACCAAAATATTGATATTTTGAAGTTGGCACAGGAGATCATTAAGAAACAACATGATGAGCTAAATGATGTGAAGACTGTGGTATTTGCAGGAAGTGAATATTTAGTGGACAAGACTGGAACTTTAAGACTAAAGACGAATGCTGAACTTGAAAGCAAGAATTCAAAGGTTGTTGCGAAAGAAGATCAAGGTTTATCAAATGGTTCGATTAATGAAAATGATGGAAATGTCAGTCAATTCACAAGCAGTGAAGCAAATAATGAGGCCTTTAATGAATCGTCAGAAATTTTGAAGACAGCAAATGCAAAAAATCAGGTGGAAGACTCAAAAGAAGATGCGAAACAAAGAAGGGATTATTTGACCAAGATCTTTGGCAAAATTAATAATAAGACAAAAGTTATCAATGCAGTGAAGAAGTCAAAAATGGATTGGAAACAGTTCACGAAGAAAGAGCAAATCGAAGATAAATTAGAAAGAAACAGGAAAAACGGACTGCTGCAAAAACAAAATTTTTTGCTTCAAGTCAAAGAAAATGTAAAAAGTGTTAACTCGGAGATGGCGAGGAAAAAAGTTCATATTTAACTATGGGTTTAAAGCCAAAATATATAAAAGAACTCAGAGAATTTGCGCAAGAGTTTTTTTTATTTTTCTCTTAAAAATAAAAAAATACATTTAATTTTCTTTTCAAATTTGATTTGAAATTTTTAATTACCTAATGAAAAAAAAATTTTTTTAATGTTTTGTTACCCTTTGAACCTAAATTTATAAAGCTAAAATAAAAGAAATCTATGTTTAAAATTATTTTATTTGAAAAAAGTTATTTTCTAAAAAACGATAATGAAATACTCAAGAATTAATTGCATGTAAAAATATTTAATTTTCCAAAATACTATCCATAAAATTAATAAATCGTGAAGCATAAGCCTGAGGATTCTGTGAAGAAGTATCGAGTTTTGGGTTCATTTTCAGCATTTTTTTTCCAAACTTTTCCAAAATTTTCTGGAGGTCATATTTCTGGAAGTAATCAATAATTCCAATATGATAGCTAGTGTTTTCTTGTGTGGAGACTAATCTAAAATGTATTTTCTTTTGTTTTTCTACTTTTTCTCTTGCATCATGATAAAACTTGATCACTAATAAAGAATAGTCAATTAATCCGCAATCTCTTAAAAACTCGGCATCTTGAGTCAATATATCCTTTATACTGTCTCGATCTGCTTTCAGATAAAGTTTTCCTTCTATTTTAGTAAAATCAAGGTCTTTTAAAACAGCCATCCGTTGTTCAATATCAATATTTTTCTTCTTTTTGAGGACTTCTCGATCATAAGAAGATCCTTTCAAATCATAAATACTTTGAATGTATTTTTTTGGTCCATCTATTATATTTCTCATCATTATAACATGAGCTATTTGAGCAATATCAACTCTTTCAAATGAATAAACTCCATAAATTGGAGTTATCAAGGATTTACGGTTCTTTTTTGTTAAATATTGGTAATATTCAGAAAAATGAACACTAAACATATCCAAATCGCTCTTTTTTATTGTTTTTATCAATAATTTGTTATCAAAAGATGAGAAAAAGAACTCTCCAGATTTGCCTCCTTCAGATTTGTTCATCATTTCAATATTTGCATAATTTCTCGCAATATTCAATGATTTTTCTATATCAATAAACTCCCTATCTTTCTCTAAAATTTCATTAAACATATGCCCAGAATGCACTGTCATCAACAGGTTCTTTTCTTCTTCTTGGCCTTCCGCAGTGTAATATTTTTCTTTGATACTCAACTTCATCTTTTCCCTAAAAAACAAAGAATTAGACCTCAAAATGTCATCTTCCATAATTTTCTTTTGTTTTTTCTTCTTTTGAAATCTATGATGAGCCACTAAAATCCCCGTTAAAATTGAACAAGTGAAGTTCAATCTGATGTTTTTCCCAATCAAATCCAACCAGGAATTTCCATCCATCGCTTCTGTCTTCATCATTTCTGCTCTGAATTTATTGTTTGTGTCGATTTCGAACACGGAAATTCTCTTTTCAGGATAAAGAGAAGATGCATGCATTTCCAAATTTGGTCTATCTGGTGACATTAACTCAATATTTACATTTGAATTTGTTTTTTGAGAACTGTTGCTTTCTGAATCAGTCCTTACAGGCACAATTGAGGTTCCTCCACTCCCCACAATAATTATTTCATTATCACCTGTCCAGAAAATCGTTTTTTTGCAATAATTAATGTTTTTATCATTATCTATTTCGTCATTTGTCTTTTCAGGATCGATAAATGGCTCTTTCTTAAAAAAAATGTTCAGAAGCTTATTTATCTTCATCCGAATAAATGGGTCCCTCAAACGAATAAAAGAAAGACACATGGACATAATTAATCTTATGATATTGTCAATAGTAGTCAAACGACCCAAAGCATGGTTATGCCAATGGTAACTGTTTAATATCAAAATCGAACTGGTTATGAAAGTCAAAGTGTAGCCAAATAAACACACTTTAATGTAAAGATAATAATAATCCAGAAAATTTGATTTAAGCTTCATGACTTCAAGGTCCTGCTTCGGGATTTTCTTCTTAAAGTACCAGAGACTAAAAATGGAAATTATCAAGAAAATTATGAATTGGGCCCCTTGTTGAAATGAGTTCTCCATACTGCAAGCTTCTAATCCACAGATTCCGTTTAAAGTTTTGCCGATCTGTGAAAAATATCCTATTTCAATGACCAAAAGACCATCAATTATCAAGATTATTATATGCCAAAGAGTATTTGGAATGGAGATTGGCTTGAATAAATATTTCACCTTGAGAATTAAGAATATTGCAAAGCTCATATTATATAGGATTTCGTTATATGAGAAAATGACTTGAAAGTAGCCTGTTATTTGGCAAAAGAGACCTTGGTTTTGAGGTGGTTGGACTTGAGTGAATGAAAAAACCGAATTAGAAATCAGCAATGAACTTTGAAACAAATCAGTGAAAGCGATTGCGACTATCAAATCAGCGGGAGGAGATCTCATATCCTTTATGATGATATAAGTAAGGATCACAAAGAGGTTTAAAATTATTGTTATAGGCTCCACTGAAAAAATAAGGAGGGCATCTGTTTCTGAAAGGGAAATAAGGTTGCTATTGATGACCTCATCATCATCATTGCATGAGATGATGGTTGATTTTTGAGATGAAACCAAAAAAAGTGAAGAAGAGATTATTATAAATAGACAAAAAAGCAAATGGGGACGAAGAACTCTCATAATGATTTATTTTATTTTATTAGTTAAGATGTATTTATTTTTTATTTCAGTTTTGTTTTTTTGGGTTGGGATTTTCTTTTCTGACAAATAAAACAGTTAAAGACAGTTCAAATTTCATTAAAAAAAAATTTTAATTTTTAAAAAATTTATCGTAAGTCAAAAATTTCATTTTTCTTTTTTTGGATTTTCCTTTTTTGATTTTTCTTCAAATGCAAATCAAATAAAAAAAATTCAAAAATTTCATATAAAAAAAATAGGCCAAGTTCCTTCAAAATTTCATTAAAATATCATAATAAACTATTTATCTCTGTCTAAATAATTTATCTAACTTTAAATAATTTAAATATCAAGAGTCAAAAGTGTTATTCTCACATCAATTCCACATCGATTTCCAAGACTCCATCTTCTAATTTATTGCCCAAGATTTCACTTCGATGTTTAATGAGCGAATCATTGAGAGGAACTCTAAAGCTATATTCAAAATCTTCCATTTCCTTTTCTCCATCTTGGGATTCTCCAATTTTGAATATCGCTGTCTTCAATGAAAAGATTAAAGCATCATTCTCCCCCTCTTCATTTTGTAACAAAGACACTTTATAATTGGTTGTGCCTGGAAGATCAACATAAACCTTCAGAAAATTATTCGTCACTTGATTAATTCTATAAAACGGACTTGTCATCCTGTCGACCACATTTCCAAAAACATCCAATCTTGGTAAAGCAGTGACTTTTGCGTTATTTTTCGTCATTTGCATTTGGAGGATTTTTTTCTCATTAAACATCTTCTCTTCGACCACTGAGCCTTTAGGAAATTGATAGCGTTCGGCATTTGTCCTGAAGAATTCTTTGAATTTTGTGACCAAATCGAATTCTTTTAATCCTTGATTCACCAATAAGGCTTTCCTTAACATTTCTATTCCTTTTTTATTATATTTTTCAGCTGCAGGACTCCATTCCTTCGCGAAAAACACATGTTTCAAATTTTTTTTCGTTTTCCCTTCTTTTTTCATATCGAAGGTCATCCGTTTTTCAACAGTTTCAACATCGCTCAGATGTGCGAAATTATGAATCACGAAGATCTTTTTCTTGTTATAATAAAGTTTCTTTATTCGCTCAATCAGAACCTCATCCTCAAAGGTCATTTCCCCAACAACAATAACGATGGCATCACTGCATTCAAGCATGAATTCTTCCATGAAGCTTCTGATCAAGATCCGATCTTCGATTTGTCTAACTTGGTCACTTAAATTTAATTCATTGAAAGAAAGATGGCTCCCATAAAGATCAAGAAACCCAAATTCTGTGGAATCCCGAGGGTATTTTAAATTAACTCCTTGAGATTGGCATTTTTCTTGAGAATCAACTGGGATTTCAAAACCGCAAAGTTTGCTCAGAATATATGTTTTGCCTTTTTTATTTGCACCAAAGGCTGCTAACATCATGCATTTTCTTTGTTTTTTTTCAGTTAAAATCTGTTCACTATATTTGGATTTTATCACACAGCTTCCATTTTCAAAATCTCGTACTGTATTACACTTAATTCTGATGTCATAGTCAGGCTTTCTCAAGAACGATTCCTTATTAATTTGACAAATCATTGAATCCAGCACATTCAAGTTTCTTAGTTTTTCTTCATTATTCAAATCAAAGTCAAGAACCTCACAACTTTCTGATGAAATCTCTGATTTTTCGACATTTTTTGTTTCATTATATTGTTTTTCTGTGGTAAATGAGGGAAGGACTTCGGGAAGTTTATCACCTAAGAGACCTTTAAGATATTGATTTTCTTTCATTAAGCGAGCATTCAATTCTTCAAATTCTCTGCTATGAATTTTTTCAATGGAAATAGCAGAGACTAAAGTGTTCTTCTTTCCAATAATTTCTTTGAGTTTTGCTTGCAAAATTGCGATTTTCTCCATTAATTGCTCTTTGGTCAGTTCAGCCATTGATATTTTGTTATTGGAAACTTCCATTGGAACTTTCTTTTTTTTTTAATTTTTTTTGTATTAAAATTTTGCGTACCTACTAAACTTTTTTTTCAATTTTATTATTTCCGAACAAAATTTAAATATTATTCATATTTTTATTTATTTTTAAAAAAAAATTTATTTCTATCAATGAATTCATTTTTTTTATATA